>Ga0247741_1000111_pt1 | contig 58470 bp, 52 predicted proteins | sample UWRJL213509R2_FD_180945 | JGI IMG/M metagenome (GOLD analysis project Ga0247741, IMG submission 180945) | Plant litter microbial communities from Arlington Agricultural Research Station in Wisconsin, United States - UWRJ-L213-509R-2 | ecosystem: Environmental > Terrestrial > Plant litter >... | reverse complement strand
ACCTGTACACGAACGTGATGGCCAGGGCCAACCTGCGCGCCGCCGTCATCTCGGTCAACCTGCTGCGCGTCGACGACGTGCCGGCCTTCGACCGCATGGCCGCACGCCTCGACTTCGACCTGCAGGAGCTGCAGGACTGGTCGCGCGCCGCCGAGGCCATGCACATCCCCTTCGACGAGTCTCTCGGCATCCACCCGCAGGACGCCCAGTTCCTCGAGAAGGAGCGCTGGGACCTCGCGGCCACGCCGTCCACGAGCCGGCCGCTGCTGCTGCACTTCCACCCGCTGGTGATCTACCGCTTCCAGGTGCTCAAGCAGGCCGACGTGGTGCTCGCGCTGCTGCTGCAGGGCGACCAGTTCACCGCGGCCGAGAAACGCGCCGACTTCGACTACTACGACCCGATCACGACCGGCGACTCGACGCTCTCCGCCGTTGTGCAGTCGATCATCGCGGCCGAGGTGGGCTACCACGAGCTGGCGCTGAAGTACTTCGTCTCCGGACTCTTCGTCGACCTCGCCGACCTGCACAACAACACCGCGGACGGCGTGCACGTCGCGTCGACCGGCGGCGTCTGGAGCGCCCTGGTCTACGGCTTCGGCGGCATGCGCGACCACTACGGCGCGATCACCCTCGACCCGCGCCTGCCCGAGGGCTGGGAGCAGCTCAGCTTCCGCATCACCCTCGCCGACACCCGCCTGCGGGTGGACGTGCGCCAGCACGAGGTGACCATCACCGTCGAGCAGGGCACGATCGCGAGCCTGTCGGTGCGCGGCCAGCGGGTCGTCGTCGAGGCCGGCGCCCCGATCTCGGTGCCGCTGCTGCACCAGGGCGCGCGCGACGCGGGGGCCCCGAGCGACCACACCTTCGAGGGCAACGTGCGCTCCGACGGCACGCTGATCACCTCCTCGGTGCCCACCATCGTGCCGGGCTACGAGCCCTTCGCCGTGGAGCCGATCGACTAGAACCGTTCGACGGAGCCGGGGGAGTCTGGCTTAAAACGTGCACTAGTGCATAAAATGAGCGGATGCAGACTCCCGCGGCTCCCCGACGCGAGCTCAACCGACGCGCGACCTGGCGGGGCATCCACGCCGCAGCCGTGACGCTCGTGCTGAGCGACGGGCTGTCCGCCACCACCGCCGACTCCATCGCCGGGCACGCTGGCGTCTCGCGGCGCACCTTCTTCAACTACTTCGCCACCAAAGAGGACGCCGTCCTGGGCACCCGCGCCCCGCGGCTGGACGACGACGACCTCGCCGCCCTCGCCGGGCCGGGCGGCGACGACTTCGGCCGGGTCGTGCGGCTGATGACCGCGGCCGTGCGCTCGGTCTTCCTCGACCTGCCCTCGTTCACCCTCGAGCACCGGCGGCTGCTGAAGCGGCACCCCGAGCTGCTCGCGCGCATCGACGCCCGGGTGCGCGAGGCCGAGGCGCTGGTGCACGCGGCGCTCGGCGAGCGGTCGAGCTCCGCCGACCCCGCCCGCTCCGAGCGCGCCGACTCCGACCGGGCCCTCGTGCTGATGGCGGGCGCCGTGATGCGCTTCGCCTTCGCCCCCGACGCCGACGGCGTGATCCACGACTCCCCGGAGGTCGTCGACGCCGCGATCGAGCGCTTCCGCGGCCTGCTCTGACCCCCGTCCCGCCCACCGCACACCGACCCGTCCCACTCAAGGAGAACCGCATGCCCGTCACCCTCGACGCCACCACCGCCCTCATCGTCGTCGACCTGCAGAGCGGCACCGTGCGCAACCCCCCGGTGCACCCGATCGACGGCGTGGTCGCCAACGCGGTGGGTCTGATCGCCGCCTTCCGCCGCCACGGACTCCCGATCGTGATCGCGACCGTCGACGGCACGCCCGCCGGCCGCAGCGACTACGGGGGAGGGGCGACGGTGTGGCCGGTGGAGATGACGGAGCTGGTCGCCGGGGTCGAGGCCGAGCAGCGCGACATCGTCGTCACCCGCCGCGCCTGGAGCGTCTTCGCCGCCACGGACCTGGCGGAGCGCCTCGCCGCGACCGGCGCGACCCAGGTCGTGATCGTCGGCCTCGCCACCAGCTTCGGCGTGGAGTCCACGGCGCGCGACGCCTACGACGCCGGCTACAACGTGCTCGTGGCCGTCGACGCGATCAGCGACATGCGGGCCGAGGCGCACGAGAACAGCGTGACCCGCATCTTCCCGATCCTGGGGCAGACCGGCACCGCCGCCGAAGTGGTCGAGGCGCTCGACGCGCGCTGAGCCGGCCGGCGACCAATCCGATCGCCGAGGGGCCGCCGAACAACTCCAGACGCCGCCGCCACCGGAGCGCCGGCACACGAGGAGGCACGATGACCGAGATCACCGCACACCACGGAATGTTCAACGACACCAAGCTGCACGTCGACGACACCGGCGGACAGGGACGCACCGTGGTGCTCATCCACGGCTGGCCGCTCTCCGGCGAATCCTGGTCGGAGCAGGTCCCCGCCCTGACGGCCGCCGGCTACCGGGTCGTCACCTACGACCGGCGCGGCTTCGGCCGCAGCGACAAGCCGCTCACCGGCTACGGCTACGACAGCCTCACCGACGACCTGCACACCCTGCTCGTCGAGCTCGACCTGAACGACGTCACCCTCGTCGGCTTCTCGATGGGCGGCGGGGAGGTCGCGCGCTACTTCTCGAAGTTCGGAGCCGACCGGCTGCACAGCGTGGTCTTCGCCTCCGCGGTGCCGCCCTTCCTGCTCAAGACGCCGGGCAACCCCGACGGCCCGCTCGAGGCGGGCCAGGCCGCGTCGATGACCGCCGGCCTCACCGCCGACCAGGACGCCTTCTACGACGACTTCACGACCCAGTTCTTCTCGGTCGACGGGGTGCTCAAGGTCTCCGAGGCGCAGCGCCAGGTGGCGCTCGCCCTCGCCAAGCAGTCGAGCAAGGTGGCGGCGCTCGAGGCGATGGCCGCCTTCGCGTCCACCGACTTCCGCGACGACCTCACGAAGGTGTCGGTGCCAGCCCTGGTGATCCACGGCGACAGCGACGGCACCGTGCCCTTCGAGGGCTCGGGCAAGCGCACCCACGAGGCGATCCCGGGCAGCGAGCTCGTGGTGATCGCGGGCGCGCCTCACGGCGTGAACGTCAGCCACGCGGACGAGTTCAACCGCGCGCTGCTGGACTTCCTGGCGAAGTAGCGCCCGGGCGGGCGGGCGATCCGACGAGCACGTCGGCGATGGCCCGCCTCGCCTCCGCCCCCTCCGGGATCGGCAGCAGCGGATAGACGTGCAGCATGTTCGCGCGCTGGTGGAAGTCGAGCGGATGCCCCTCGGCCCGCGCCTTGCGCACGAGCGTGCGCGCGTCGGCGTGGGTGATGTCGCGGGTGCCGCTGAACAGCGTGAGGCGGCCGATCCCGGCCAGCGAGCCGTGCAGCGGGCTGACCAGCGGATGCTCGATCCCGAGGTCTCCCCGCCACAGCTCCCCGGCGGCCCTCGGTCCCGGCACGTCCAGCCAGGGGTCGCGCGGGAGGATCTCGTAGATCACCGGGTCGGTGAAGCTCATGTCGATCACCGGGGCGAGCAGCACGACGTCGCGGGGCGCGGGAACGCCGCGGTCGCGCAGCAGCATCGCGGCGGAGAGCGTGATCGTGCCGCCGGCGGAGTCGCCGAGCAGCACGACGTTGCGCGCCCCCGCCTCGGTCACGAGCCGGGCGGCGAGGTCGGCGATCACCGGCACCACCGCGCCCGCCGTGCCGCGGGGCACCAGCGGGTAGATCGGCACGGTGAACTCCGTGCCGGTGCTCGCGGCGAGACCGGCGACGAGGCGCCAGTGGAACGGCGAGATCTCGTGCACCCAGGCCCCGCCGTGGGTGTACAGCGCCCGGCGCCGCACGGCGCCCGTCTTCGGGGTCACGGTGTAGACCGGCCAGCCGCCGACCTCGCGCACGGCGATGTCCACCCGCCGGTCGAGGCTCCTCGGCGGGGAGTACGACTCCGGCCGCAGCAGGTGCGCCTCGGCCCTGCCCAGCGTGACGGCGGCGGAGGAGAACTCGCGCTTCCCGCCCATCGCTCGGATCACCGGGGGCACGAGGTCGGACAGCAGGCTGCGGCGGAAGGTCATCCGCCGATTCTGCCCGATCGTTGCTGCCCGTCGGCCGGGAGCGCGAACGCGGCGGGCGCTCCCAGTGCACCCGCCGCATCCGCTCCCTCCCTAGTTGCGCACCCTCACCGCCCCGGCCAGCTCCACGTCGGCGGCGGAGCGTCCGACGTAGACGGGAACCTGTCCGGTGGGCACGACCCACGCGTGCGCGGTGGCGTCCCAGTAGGAGAAGTCGCGCCTGTCGAGCGTGATCCGCACCTGCTGGCGGTCGCCCGCACCGAGGTCCACCTTCGCGAAGCCGGCCAGCTTCAGCGGAGGGGAGCCGACGTTGCCGGGGAGCGGGCCGAGGTAGACCTGCACCACCTCCGTGCCGTCGCGGTCGCCGGTGTTGCGCAGCCGCACCCGCACGTCGACCGTGTCGTCGCCGCCGGTGACGCGGATGTTGTTGCCCACCCGCAGCCGGTCGTAGTCGAACGAGCTGTAGGAGAGGCCGTGGCCGAAGGCGAACAGCGGCTCGACGTTGCCGGCCAGGTAGCCGCGGTAGCCCACGTTGACGCCCTCCGAGAACTCGACGTCCATGCCGTCGAGCCACGGGTTCTGCACGCCAGGCGGCAGCTGGTCCTCGCTCCGCGGATACGACACCGGCAGGTGGCCGGAGGGATCCTCGTCGCCGAACAGGATCGAGGCGAGCGCGTTGCCCTCCTCCTGGCCGCCGAAGTAGCTCTGCAGCACCGCGGGCGCCTGGTCGAGCCACGGCATGGTCACCGCGCCGCCGCTGGCCAGCACAACGACCGTGTTCGGGTTGGCCGCCGTGACCTCGCGGATCAGCTGGTCCGCGTTCTGCGGCAGCTTCAGCGAGACCCGGTCGCGCTCCTCGCCCTCGTAGGTGCGCACGTACACCACGGCGGCGTCGGAGCTCGCGGCGGCCTCGGCCGCCCTGGACACCGAGGGGGCCACCGCGTCGGCGGGTGTCGACCACTCCAGCAGGAAGGTGCCCGGCTGGAGCCCGACCAGGGGACGGTTCTGCGTGTACTCCACGCGGAGGCCGTACTCCTGGCCCGCCTGCAGCTCGAGCGCGCCGGAGCGCACGTCCTGTCGGCCGTCCTCCCCGGTCATGTCGACCACCAGCTGGTCGTCGAGCCAGACCCGCGCGTCGCCCCACCCGGTGCCGCCGAGCGTGTAGCTGCCGGTGCTCGGCGCCACCAGCGTGCCGGTGTAGCGCACCGACTGGTCGCCCGTGCCCGCCGGGCCGAGGCCGGCGAGGATCGGCGTGGGCGGCGTCTGGAACGCGATCAGGTTGGCGAAGGCGGGCGAGCCGGTGAAGCCGGTGTCGTAGAGCACCTGGGCCTCCGTGCGGGTGAGGCCGGGGGCGCCGGTCCAGTCCGCGTTCGCGAAGTACCGCGCCGTCAGACCGTCGCCGATCCCGCGCTCCGGCCGCAGCACCGACGACGGGATCGCGGTCATGTCGGCCGGCTCGATCATCGTCGCGGCGTGCACCGGATCGTTGCCCTGCTCGTAGCGCACCTCGGCTCCGATCTCACGACCGCGGGCCCGCATGGCGTCGAGCAGCGAGACCTCGTAGGTCGGCTGCACGTACGCGGACCCGCCGAGAGCGGAGGGGATGGTGGCGTCTGCGCCGATGACCGCGACGGACTCGAGCTGCTCCGCGTCGAGCGGGAGCGCTTCGGCATCGTTCTTCAGCAGCGTGATGGCGTCCTCCTCCACCTCGCGCGCGACGGCGCCGTGCTCCTCGACCGGGATCGCGGTCGGCGTGTAGTCGCCGTCGAAGATGCCGAAGGCGAACATGGTGCGCAGGATCCGCAGCACCGACTCGTCGACCAGCGACTCGGGCACCCGGCCCTCCTGCACCGCCGCCAGCAGGGCGTCCCCGTAGAACACATCGGTGCCGGTCTCCATGTCGAGCCCGGCCTCGATCGAGCCCTCGGTGGAGTGCGCCGCGCCGAAGTCGGTGAGCACGAAGCCCTCGAAGCCCAGCTGCTCGCGCAGGATCTCCCTCAGCAGCAGCGGGCTCTCGCAGGCGTAGACGCCGTTCACCTTGTTGAACGAGCACATCACGGAGCCGAGGTCGGCGTCGCGGATCGCGGCCTCGTAGGCTGCGGTGTGCACCTCGCGCAGCACGCGCTCGTCGGTGACCACGTTCTGGCCGATGCCGCGGTTCGTCTCCTGGGTGTAGGCGGCGTAGTGCTTCAGGTCGGCGATCACGCCGCGCTCCTGGACCGCCTGCACGTAGGGCACGACCATCGCCGAGTTGAGCTCCGGGTCCTCGCTCGCGGACTCCGCCTGGCGGCCCCAGAACGGATTGCGGGTGGGATCGGAGTTGGGGCCGAGCAGAACCTCGTGGCCCGTCTGGCGCGCCTCGTCGGCGACCACGCCCGCGTAGTCGCGGGCCCGCTGCGGATCCCAGGTCGCTGCGAGGGCGAGATTGGCGGGCATCGCCGTGGCGGTGTCCGCGGTGTCGGGCAGCAGCCAGCCGCGGGAGCCGATACCGGATGTCGCGTCGGCCATGCTCAGCTCGGGGATTCCGAGGCGCTCGATCGGTGCGTTGTAGAAGCCGGCCGGGCCCTCGCCCTGGTCGCCGGTCATCAGCTCGACCTTCTCCTCCAGCGTCATCTCCGCCAGCAGCAGTGCGGCGCGCTCGTCGGGGGAGAGGGCCGTGTCCATCCACGGCCCGTCGACGGCCGCCGCGGCTGTCGCGGGCAGGGCGGTGAGCACGAGAGCGGCCGCCGCCACCCCGACGACGACGCGGGATCCCACCGACCGCGAGCGCGAGTACAGATGTTGAGTTTTCATGAGCCCTCCACATCGAGGACGGAACCCGCGACCGGCATCCCCCGCCTGTGCCGGCGAGCCGGCGCGGTTTGGATGCCCCCTGTCGTACTCCCGTCGCGGCGAGGTGTCAACCAAGCAGCGAAAATCCTTCGCGAACTCCTGTGCGCGGGCGGCGGAGTGTGCCACAATCGCGACATCTGCGACTCCGTCGACCGGGGATGAGAGGGTGCGATGGCTGCCCGTCGAGCGGGCCGGGCGCTACCGGCGGCCCTGGTCGTGCTCGCCCTGCTGCTGGTCGCCGGGGGGATCGCGCTCGCCCTCTCCGTCGGCGGCGCGACGGAGGACGCACCGGGGGACAGCCCGGTCGAGACCTCCGCCACCCCCGACCTCGGACCGAACGTGACGATCCTCGACCCGACGATGGACGCCGCGACCGTCCAGGCCCGCGTCGACGCGGTGTTCGACGCCCAGGAGAGCAACCAGTTCGGCGAGCGCCGCGACGCCCTGCTCTTCGCGCCTGGCGAGTACGACGTGACGGTCGACGTCGGCTTCTCCACCTCGGTGCTCGGACTGGGCCTCTCCCCGGACGACGTCACGATCCGTGGCAAGGTGCGGGTCGACGCGGCATGGTTCGACGGCAACGCCACCCAGAACTTCTGGCGCTCGGTCGAGAACCTCGCCATCGAGCCGAGCGGGGGCGTGAACCGCTGGGCGGTGGCGCAGGCCGCGCCGATGCGCCGCGTGCACGTGCGGGGCGCACTCGACCTCTATCCCAGCGGGTCCGGCTGGGCGAGCGGCGGGTACATCGCCGACTCGCGCGTCGACGCTCGGGTGTCGTCCGGCTCCCAGCAGCAGTGGTTCACCCGCGACAGCACCCTCGGCGGCTGGGACGGCTCGTCGTGGAACATGGTGTTCTCGGGGGTGGCCGGGGCTCCGCCGCCCAGCTTCCCGCATCCGCCGTTCACCGTGCTCGACAGCACGCCGGTGTCGCGGGAGAAGCCCTTCCTCTACCTCGACGAGCGCGGCGGCTACCGCGTGTTCCTGCCGCAGCTGCGCCGCGACTCCGCGGGCGACAGCTGGTCGTCGGGCGGGACGCCGGGCCGCTCGCTCGGAATCGACCGCTTCTTCGTCGCGCGGCCCGGCGACGGTGCGGACGAGATCAACAAGGCTCTCGACGCCGGGCTCGACCTGCTGCTCACCCCCGGGGTCTACCGGCTCGACGACACGATCGAGATCGAGCGCGCAGACACGGTGGTCCTCGGGATCGGGCTGGCCACGCTGGTCCCGCAGGGGGGAGTCGACGCGATGACGGTTGCCGACGTCGACGGGGTGCGCCTCGCCGGATTCCTCATCGACGCGGGACCGGAGAACAGCGAGGTGCTGCTGCGCATCGGGGGAGAGGGCGCGTCCGAGCGCCACGACGCGAACCCGGTCACCGTGCAGGACGTCTTCTTCCGCATCGGCGGCGCCGGCGCCGGGCGCGCCACGACCAGCCTCGTCGTCGACAGCGCCGACACGATCGTCGACCACATCTGGGCCTGGCGGGCCGACCACGGCGACGGGGTCGGCTGGCAGGAGAACACCGCGGACACGGGCGTGGTCGTGAACGGCGACAACGTGGTGGCCACCGGGCTGTTCGTCGAGCACTACCAGCGCGACCAGCTGGTCTGGAACGGGGAGAACGGCCGCACGGTCTTCTTCCAGAACGAGATGCCCTACGACCCGCCCGACCAGGAGTCCTGGCGCGACGGCGGCACCGACGGCTTCGCCGCCTACCGTGTCGGCGAGCACGTCGCCAGGCACCAGCTGTGGGGCGCCGGCAGCTACTGCTTCTTCGACGTCGACCCCTCGGTGCGCGCCGAGCGGGCGTTCGCCGTGCCCGACGCTCCGGAGGTGCGCCTGCGCGGCGTGCTGACGGTGTCGCTCGGCGGCCGGGGCTCGATCGCCCACGTCGTCAACTCCACCGGCGACGCGGTGGGACCAGGCAGCATCGGACCGAGCTCCGTGGGCTCCTACCCCTGAACCGCGGCCGCGGCATCCGCCAGTGACATTTGCGCCCGCCGGGATTACTCTGCCTCACAAGGCCACAACCACCCGCGCCGCGCCAGGAACAACCACGAGGAGGTGCCGTCGGTGCGTCTGCAGCGCTTCCTGCTGTCTATCGACAATCCCCTCGACGGGATCGTGCCGGACTTCAGCGTGTTCGGCGTCGAGTTCACCGAGCTGTGGCAGAAGCTCATCGCCGCCATCTGGGGCATCTGCATCGTCATCGGCGTGGTGGTGCTGCTGCTCGGGATCACCCGCATGGGCAGCGCCTCCAACGCCCAGAACCCCAACGAGTACCGCCTGGCGCGGCTCCGGGTCACCTGGGCGGCCCTCTCCCTCGGCCTCATCGCGGCCATCAGCGTGATCGTCGGCGCGATCCTGGCGCTGTTCAGTTAGGCGCACCGCCGTGACCGCCGCACCGCCTCCCACGCGCCGCCGCAGTCGCGCCTGGGCCGTGGGCGCCCTGCTCGTCGTGGTGCTCGTCGCGGCGGTCGTCATCGTCCTGCGCCTGTACGCGCCCGGGCCCGACCGCGACGCGGTGGAGGGGGCGGCGCCGAGCCCGGGCGCGCCGCCGACGCCGGTCGAGGCCGCCGAGACGGCGGTGAGCGGATGCCTGGGCGGCGAGACGAGGGACGCCGCGATGGTGCAGGCAGCCCAGCAGTCCGCCGGCCACGACGAGACCGGCGCCGTGGAGGTGTCGACGGCGTTCGTGCGCTGGCTCAATCAGTACCCCTACCCGGGCGACGCCGAGCAGGTGCAGCAGTCGGCGATGTCGGCGCAGGCCCCGACCCGCGACCTCGTGGGCTTCTTCGCGACCGAGCCCGACCTCTCCGGCGGGCTGGTGGCGGCGAACGAGCCCTACTGGCTGTCCACGGTCACCGGCGTCTACGTCGTGGAGTCCGCCGAGCCCGACGCCGTGACCGCCTCGATCGGCACGGCGCTGGTGCGCGACGGCGAGCTGAGCCCGACGCTCAAGGGCTCGATCACCGTCACCGTCGCCTGGGAGGACGGCCGGTGGGCCTTCGTGCGCTCGGAGGGCACACGCACCACGGAGGACCTGTTCGCGATCGGCGCACCGTTCAGCGGGGGCTGCTGATGCTGCGGCTCACGGTCGACGAGTTCGACGATCTCGACGACGTCGAGCAGTTCGAGCCGGTCCAGCCGCCCGGGGACGACGGCGGCATCGGCAGCATCATCGGCGGCCTCGGCGACGGGGTCAACGCGCCTCCCGGCGGCGTCTCCTACCTGTCCGACCCCTGGGGCAACACCTTCGAGATGCTGCGCGACGCGGCGGCCGGGCTCAGCAGGGACGTGCTGCCGGCCCTGACCGACGCCACCCTGCCCGACCTGAGCGCCGACTGGTTCATCGGCGCCTACCGGGTGTCGTTCGCCACCGCGATCTTCGTGGCGGTGGCGCTGCTCTTCCCCCAGTTCGTGCGCACGGCCCGCGGCCGACAGTCCGGGCGGGAGCTGGTCGACTCGCTCGGCCTCTACTTCGGGGCGTTCCTGCTCGGGGCCACCTTCGGCCCCGCCGCCGGTCTGATGCTCGTGGCGTTCTTCACGTCGCTCTCCGACGTCTTCGTCTCCTGGGGGGTGCAGGACTCCGTCGACACCGTGGTCGACCGCTTCCAGGCCATGATCACCGAGGCCGACCCCGCCGCGATGGCCGGCGGGATGCCCATCGCGGTGCTGGTGATGCTGGGGATGCTCATCGGCCTGTTCCTCGTGCTGCTGATGCTCGTGATGCAGTTCGTCACCCTGTACTTCGCCGGGGTGCTCATCCCGCTCGGCCTGGTCTGGATCATCGACCCGACGCGGCGCTCCTTCGGGCTGCGGATCGTCGGCCTGTGGGTCGGCATCCTCGCCGCCCAGCCGCTGCTCTTCTTCCTCCTCGGCTTCGCCTTCACGATGATGGACAACGCCACGGCCGCGTTCGGCACCGACCCGGGCCTGCAGAGCCTCGTCGAGCTGCTCGTCGCCGTCGTCGCACTGTTCGCCGCCGCGCTCTCGCCGCTGCTGCTGCTCCGGCTCGCCCCCGCCCTCCCCGTGCTCATCGGCGGCTCGGTGGCGCCGCAGGCCATGGGCGCGGTGATCGGCGCCGGCAACGTCTCCGACGCCACCGACCGCCTCGGGCAGCGTGTTCCCGGGGCCGAGGGCGCCGGTACGCCGGCGGCCGCGCAGGCGTCGCGCCCCGATCCCGACGTGTCGGTGATCGGCGAGCAGCCCCGTGCCGTCGCCGCGATCGGCGACGCCGCCGCCGCCCGCTCGAGCGGCCGCGGAGCCCTCGCCGAGACGGAGACCGGCGGGCGCGTCGCGGTGAAGCGGGCGCCGGGAGCGACGAAGACGGGGATCAAGCGGCCGGGCCCCGCCGGAAGGGGGAAGGACTCGTGACCGACACCAGCAGGGCCGTGGTGCGCTACCTCGGCGGCGAAACCGGGCACCGCTCGTTCTTCGGGGGGACCCACTCCCGAACGCGGGTCGCCATGCTCGCCCTGTTCATCGCGCTCGGCATCGTGCTGACGCCACTGGTCGGCTGGCCGGGACTCGCCGCCGGCGCCCTCGGCTGCGGCATCACCCTGGTCGTGACCGCCAGCACCCACCGCGGCTCCGTCGTGGAGCGTCGCCGCGCGTCCCGCCGCTGGCGCGACCGCGGCCGGGCGGGCACCCGCGACTTCGCCCCCTACACCGACGAGGCCTGGCAGCAGGCGCGGGACGAGCTCGCGGCGGCCCGCCACGGGCGGCTGCGCGGGCGGCGGGCGCGGACGGCGCAGGCGCGCCGCCGCCTCAGCGCGTTGCGGGTGCACCCCGACGGGGCGGACGGCATGGGCTGGCTGCAGCACGCCCGCGGCAAGCCGGGGATCGCGTGGCATGTGCCCGCCGGCGAGGAGGACTACCTCTCGGCGACCTTCTCGGTGAGCGGCCAGCTGCGCGGCATCGAGTCCACTTCGGTGATGAGCCGCGCTGCTGAGGGCTGGGGGCACTTCCTCGCCTCCCGCGCCCCGCACTCCTCGCTCGTCGGCACCGTGCAGACCCTCACCCGGGTGCTTCCGGCCGACAACGCGCTGCAGGAGTTCTGGGTGCTGAACAGCCTCGACGACGACACCCCGGCCGACGCCGTCGCCTCCTACGAGGAGGTGCTGCGCCTCACCGGCGAGGATGCCATGGTGCAGCGGCACTACATCACGGTCAGCTGGCCGATCAGCCAGGCCTTCACCGACGCGGCGTCCCGTCTCGGCGAGGGCAGGAGCGGATGGCGCGCCCTCATGAACCAGGAGATCGACGCCACGGTGCGCGGTCTCACCGAGGCGCGCCTCGGGCACGTCGAGGCGCTCACGGCGCGCCAGACCGCCGCGGTCATCCTGCACCAGCAGAACCCCTCCCGCCCCATCGACTCGGTCTCCGACGCCGACCCGGCCGTGCTCGGCGTCGCCTCGCACGACGAGTTCTCCGCCCACGTCGTGCACGGCCCCGCCCCGGACGGCGCGGAGGGCGGCGGGGGCGTCGAGTGGTGGCATCGCACCGCGGCGATCACGGCGAACGCACTGGTCACCGCGCCACGCACCCAGCTCTGGGTGCTCGACCTCCTCATCGGCAACGATCTGACGTTCATCCGCTCGGTGTCCTTCCACATCCAGCTCGTGCCGGCGGCCGAGGCGAAGGCGGCCGCCCGCCAGGACGTGGTGCGCGACGCCGCCGAGACGCTCGCGCGCCGCGAGGCGGGACGGATCAGCGCGGATGACACGGAGGCCGCGATGTCGGCCGCCAACCGCCGCCGCTCCGACCTCGTCTCCGGGTCGCACCACCACGGGGCCGCCTGGCTGGGATACGTCACCATCTCGGTGCGCGGCCGCGACGAGCTCGCCCGCGCCTCCCGGCAGCTGGAGGACACCTGCTCCACCTCGCTCGGCATCGAGCGGCTGGACTGGCTCGACTCCTACCAGGCGGCGGCCTCCGGGACGACCTGGCCGATCGGGCGCGGGATCGCACCGGGCCGGCGCTCCCTCTCCGCCCGCATGTACTCGCGGCTCGCCGGCAGAGCGCAGAAGGGGGCCATGTCATGACCGGCTCGCCCGGACCGTCGCGCATCTGGTCGCTTCCCGGACTGCGCGCGCTCGCACCGCCCGCGCCCGCGCCGACCGCCCAGCCAGCGGAGGACGACGTCGAGATCTCGCCCTGGCCCGGCAGGGGCACCCGGCTGCGCACCCGCGGGAGGGCGGCCGCGGCCGGCTTCTACGCCCCAGCGTTGCCCGGGGCGCCCACCACCACCCGGCAGGCCGAGATCCTCAACACCGCGATCATCGGGGCGCCCACCGGCACCCGCGGGGTGGTCTCCGGCCGCGACGTGCTCTCGCGCACGCCGATCGCGCACGACCCGGTGACGGCGTACAACTCGATCCCGCGCGAGGTGTCGAGCCCGAACGTGATCATCATGGGCGACGTCGGCGCGGGCAAGAGCACGCACACCAAGGCCAACCAGGTGCTGCGGCCGCTGCTGCTGCGCAACCGGCGCTGCGTGGTCTTCGACAAGAAGGACCAGGGGGGAGAGGGCGAGTACTCCGGTGTGGCCCGCCACTACGGCCACGACCCGATCCGCTTCACCGCCGACGCCACAGGCACCCGGCTCAACCTGCTCGACCCGGTCATCCTGCGCGGCACCGGCCTCAAGGGCCAGGGGCGGTTGCTCAACACCGTCACCCGCCTGGCCCGCGGCGACCACGCCCTGAACGAGTGGGAGGAGGAGGCCCTGCGCGCCGCCCTCCGCCGCACCGTCGACGACGCCACCGGGCGCGCGCCGGTGCTGGCCGACGTGCTGCCCAACCTCGGGCGCATCGCCGACAACCGCGACTACACCGCCCTCTCGCGCGGGGCGCGCGACGAGCTGCACCGCGCGGGGCTGAGCGTGCGCTGGACCCTCAACGGCCTCCTCGACGAGTACGGCGGGCTGCTCGACGGCGAGACCTCGTCGGGCGTCGACCTGCGCGGCAAGCTCACCTGCTTCGACATCTCCCAGCTGCGCGACGACGGCCCGGCGGTGCCGGTGGTGATGGCGATCGGCAACATGTGGATGCTCGGCAGGCTCCGCGACGAGCGCGGCTACGCCACGACGGTGGTCTACGAGGAGGGCTGGCACATGGTGGGCGGACCGTCCGCGCACCTGATCAAGGCCAACCAGAAGCTGTCGCGCGGGCTCGGCATCTCGAACGTGTTCGTGATGCACAAGGGCAGCGACATCCCCAAGGACTCGGCAGGCATGGCGGTGATCCAGGAGGCGCAGACCGTGTGCATCTACCGGCAGTCCCGCCCGGAGGACGCCCAGTGGTGCCAGCGCACCTTCGGCCTCGCGCCGGAGACCGCCCAGACCATCGAACGCCTGCTCGACGGGCACTACATCTTCAAGTACGGATCGCACCCGGAGACGCACGTGCAGCACATCCTCTCGTCGTGGGAGGCGGCCGTGAGCAACACCGACGAGGCCCTCGCGTCGTCGGAGAGCGACCGCGGGCTCTGACCGTGTCCGCGCGCGGGGCGGTGCTGGCCGGCGGGGCCGCGCTGCTCACGGTGCTGGCCATGATGGTCGGCGCGGTGGCGCTCTCCGCGGGCACGGGCGCGCCGACGGGGACCGCGGGCAGCGGATGCGGCACGGGCGTCGTCGACCCGGTCGTCGTCGCCGAGCGCGGCCTGCGTCTCGAGCCCTTCGGGAACGAGCAGCTGGTGAACGCCGCCGAGGTGATGAACGCCGCCACCGACAGCGGCCTCCCGCAGCGGGCGCAGGTGATCGGGGTGATGACGGCGATCGGGGAGTCGTCGTTGCGCAACATCACCTACGGCGACGACATCCGCGGGGTCACCAACCCCGACGGCAGCCCCACGTCGTCGATCGGGCTGTTCCAGCAGCAGGAGTGGTGGGGCAGCAGGGCGGTGCGGCTCGACCCCTACCGCTCGGCGCTGCTGTTCTTCGAGCGTCTGGGCGGCGTCGCCGGGTGGGAGACCCTGCCGCCGACGGCCGCGGCGCACGCCGTGCAGCGCAACGCCGACCCCGACCACTACACGCGCTTCTTCGAGCCGGCGGCCCGCATCGTGCAGGCGCTCACCGCGGCGGCGGGCGGCGCCGACTGCTCCATCTCGGTCGACGACCGGCTGCTCGCGCAGGAGCTGGTGGCGCACGCCGACGACGGCAGCCTGCGCGGGCTGGTGCCCGACCACATCAGGCAGATCCGGCGGATCGCCCACGGCGAGCGTGTGCCCGGCTGCGGGATCGACACCCGGGTGCTGCAGATCATGGTGATCGCCGCGCGCCATTTCGGCGAGGTAGGGGTGAGCAGCATCAACCGCAGGTGCACCGGCGAGCTGCTCGGCGCCGGGGAGGAGTCGTGGCACTACCGCGAGGGCGGCGGGCACGCCGTCGACTTCTTCAGCCTCGACGGCGTCGCGCTCACCGGCGCCGACGTGCAGTCGCTGCGCCTGATCGGCCTGCTCGACCCGGTGATGCCCGAGGGCAGCCGTGTGGGCCAGTCGCAGTGCCGCAGCGCGGCCGGCATCACGCTCGCCCTCTCGCTGTGGACCGACATCGCCGACGAGTGCACCCACCTGCACATCGACGTGGGGGAGTCGGACGAGCCGCTCCTGGTGCACTAGGCCCGACGCGCCTAGTTGCGGCCGAAGAGGTCGCCGATCGATCCGAGTCCGGGGATCTCGAAGTCCGAGCCGAGCTCGGAGGCCTGCTCGCCGAGGCCGGAGGCGTACTCGCCTGCGCCCTCGGAGAGGGCGTCGAAGCCGCCCGCGAGGCTCTCGAAGTCGACGCCCATCCCGGCCGCCTGCTCGAGCAGGGGGCCCGCGACGCTGCTGAGCACGGCGCCGCCGGCGACGGCGGCGAGCAATCCGCCCGCGGCACCGATCCCGACGCCCGCGACGGCGCCGGCACCGGCCGCCGCGGCACCGGGCCTGGAGAACATCGAGCGCAGGAAGCCGGGCTTCGTGGCCTCGCCGCGCGTCGCGGAGCGTGCCAGGTCGGCGGCGCTCGACGACGCCGGCTGCTCGCCGGCGGGCAGCTCCGCGCGCAGCTGCCCCTCCACCTGCTGGTGCTGGGCGGGGGTGAGGCGGGCGAAGGCGTCGCGGTGCACCTGCTCCAGCTGCTCGGGCGCCGCGGTCTTCAGCAGGTAGTCGTAGCGGGCGATCGCGGCCCGGTCCTCGGGACTCACGGTCTGCGCCGACGACTGTGCGGGAGTGCGCCCGGGGTTCTGCGGGCGGTCGTCTCCGGTGACCTTGTCGGCCGCCGTGCGCACCATTTCGCGCCAGTCGGTCTTCCCGGAACCGCCGGACGACGGCTGCCCCTTCTTGTCGAGGGCCTTGGATGCCATGTTCAGGATGCGCTGCAGGTTGCTCATGGGGAGGACCGTTCCGGTTCGGCTAATGGGGGTAACCAGTATGTGCCGGCCTTCCTGAGAGGAGGCCCGGTGCCGCGGAATGGGAGAAGGACCGGCAGCGTGTGCTGCCGGTCCTTCTGTTGGAGGGGCTGACCAGAATCGAACTGGCATCATCTGTTTGGAAGACAGAGGCTTTACCACTAAGCTACAGCCCCGAATTCCGGCGGTTTCGCGCCGGGGATTCGTACCGAAGAACACTGTACCCGAATCGCGCGGCAGTTTTCGACAGCGACGCCTCGGGAACGCGTCATCCGCTCGAATAGGCGCAGCGCGCGGCGGGCGCAACCCTTTTTCTCCCGGGGGAACCCGTGGTTAGCCTCAAGCCCATGAGTGCAACGGAACTGTGGCTCGTGCGCCACGGAGAGAGCGTCGCAAACGTGGCCGCCACGTCGTCGGAGGCCGCGGGGCTGGAGGTCGTGCACGTCGACCTGCGCGACGCCGACGTGCCGCTCTCCCCGGCGGGGGAGCAGCAGGCAGAGGCCCTCGGGGACTGGCTCGCCGGCGTCGAAGCGGGCGAGCGGCCGACTGTGGCGTGGGGCTCCTCCTATCTGCGCGCCAGGCAGACGATGTCCATCGCCCTCGAGCGGATGGGCGGCGAGGTGGCGGTGCGGGTCGACGAGCGCCTGCGCGACCGCGAGCTGGGGGTGCTCGACCTGCTCACCTCGCACGGTGTGGAGGCGCGCTTCCCCGAGGAGGCGGTGCGCCGACGCTGGCTCGGCAAGTTCTACTACCGTCCGCCGGGCGGCGAGTCCTGGGCGGATGTCGCGCTCCGCATCCGCTCCCTCCTCGTCGACCTCGAGCGTCCGAGCGCCCCGCAGCGGGTGCTGGTGGTGGCGCACGACGCGATCGTGATGTCGTTCCTCTACGTCTGCACCGGGCTCTCCGAGTCGCAGCTGCTCGCCTTCGCCTCCAGCAACGTGGTCGCCAACGCCTCGGTCACCCGGCTCAGCAGGGAAGCGGATGGCGAGTGGTGGAGCCTGGACGCGTTCTCGGAGGCCGGCCACCTCGCCGAGGCGGGCGCGCCCGTCACACTGCACACGGGGGACCAGGATGCCCGGCCCCGCTGACGGCGCAGCGGAGGTGACCGGCGAGCTGCTCGCGTCGTGGCCGCTGCCCGCCGCGGACGACTCCAAGTACGGCCGCGGCCAGGTCGTGGTGGTCGGCGGGGCACGACGCTCGCCCGGCGCCGCGATGCTCTCCGGCGTCTCGGCGCTGCGGGTCGGCGCCGGCCGGCTCACCCTCGCGGTGGGAAAGTCCGTGGCGGTCGCCGTGGCGACGGCCGTGCCGGAGTGCGGCATCGTCGCGCTCGACGAGACGCCGTCCGGCTGCGTGAGCGGCTTCGGCCTGCCGGCGGCCTCCGACGACCTGCTCGGCGCGGACGCCGTGCTCGTCGGCCCGGGCCTCGACAGCGCCGACGAGGCCGGTGTGATGGTGCGCGAGCTCGCGCGCTTCCTCACCGCGGAGGCGGTGGTCGTGCTCGACGCCTTCGGGCTCGGCGTGCTGCCCGATGTGGAGGGCGTGATCGAGCGCCTCGGCGGACGCCTCGTGCTCACCCCGAACAAGGTGGAGGCCGCCCTGCTGCTCGAGCGCGAGCTCGGCGACCTCGAGGAGGACGTCGTCGAGATCGCCCGGCGCTACCGCGCGGTGGTGTCGTGCTTCGGCGTGGTGGCCGACCCCGGGGGGAGCGTCTGGAACGTGGGGGCAGGCGTGAACGGGCTGGCCACCTCCGGCAGCGGCGACGTGCTCGCCGGCGCCATTGTCGGGCTCTGCGCCCGCGGGGCGACCCCCGCGCAGGGCGCCGTCTGGGCGACCTGGGCGCACAAGCAGGCGGGGGAGCGGCTGTCGGCGCGCATCGGCCCGCTCGGCTTCCTCGCCGGCGAGCTCCTGGTCGAACTCCCGCCGGTGCTCGCCTCGATCGACGCCTGACCGCGCACGACAAACGCCCGGCGGAACTCCGCTAGACTTGCCGAGGCCAAATTGGGTCTGCGTGAGCAGCCCTGCGGCACTGGATTTATCCCGGGGCGTAGCTCAGCTTGGTAGAGCGCTCGGTTTGGGACCGAGAGGCCGCAGGTTCGAATCCTGTCGCCCCGACACAGTACTTTCCCAACAAGACTGTCAAGTAACGAACATCAGGAGATACCCATCGTGAAGACCACGGTCGAAAAGCTCAGCCCCACCCGCATCAAGCTCAGCATTGCCGTCACGCCCGAGGAGCTGCGCCCCAGCATCGATCACGCGTACGAGCACATCGCGACGCAGGTGAACATCCCCGGATTCCGCAAGGGCAAGATCCCCCCGGCACTCATCGACCAGCGCGTCGGCAAGGCCGAGGTTCTGAACCACGCGGTGAACGACGGACTGGACAAGTTCTACAAGCAGGCCATCGCCGAAGAGAAGATCCGCACCCTGGGTCGCCCCGAGGCCGACGTCACCTCGCTCCCGAGCGAGAAGGACTTCTCCGGAGACCTCGTCCTGGCCATCGAGGTCGACGTGCGTCCCGAGTTCGACCTCCCCGAGTACGAGGGAATCACCCTGACCGTCGAAGAGGCCAAGGTCTCCGCCGACGACGTCAAGGACGAGCTCGACAACCTGCGCAGCCGCTTCGGCACGCTGGTCACCGTCGACCGCCCCGCCAAGAAGGGCGACTTCGCCCAGATCGACCTGGTCGCCACCATCGCGGGCAACGAGGTCGACACCGCCAACGCCATCTCCTACGAGGTCGGCTCCGGCGAGCTCATCGACGGCATCGACGAGGCGCTCGACTCGCTCAGCGCCGGCGAGACCACCACCTTCGAGTCCGAGCTGCTCGGCGGCGACAACGCCGGCGAGAAGGCCCAGATCGTGGTGAACCTCCTCGCCGTCAAGGAGCGCGAGCTTCCCGAGGCCGACGACGACTTCGCGCAGGTCGCGAGCCAGTTCGACACCATCAAGGAGCTCAAGGCCGACATCAAGGCGCAGGTCGCCAAGTCGAAGACCTTCGGCCAGGGTGCAGAGGCGCGCGACCAGATCGTCGACGTGCTGCTCAAGGACGTCGAGATCCCCGTCCCCGCCAAGCTCGTCGAGGACGAGGTGCACCGCCACCTCGAGAACGAGAACCGCCTCGAGGACGACGAGCACCGCGCCGAGGTCGCCGAGTCCAGCGAGAAGACCTTCCGCACCCAGATCCTCCTCGACTCCATCGCGGAGAAGGAGGAGATCAAGGTCTCCCAGGACGAGCTCACCCAGTACCTCATCCAGGGTGCTGCCCAGTACGGCATGGAGCCGGGCGAGTTCATCCAGGTCCTCGACAAGAACGGCCAGATTCCAGGCATGATCGGCGAGGTCGCCCGCTCCAAGGCACTCGCCGTCGTTCTCGGCAAGGCGAAGGTCGTCGACACCAAGGGCGCCGTCATCGACGTGTCCGAGTTCACCGCCGGCTTCGACTCCTCCGAGGAGTCCACCGACGAGGACGGCTTCGACACCTCCGACGCCGCCGCCATGCTCGGCCAGGCCAACGCCTCGGCCGGCGAGGGCAAGGACAGCCACGGACGCAAGGCCAACCACGAGCACTACGGCCACGACCACAAGTAGTCGCTAGACGAGAACGGCCCGCCACTTCCGAGTGGCGGGCCTTTTTCTTGTCCGGTGGTGCGCTAGCGCCGCAGCTCGAGCGCGTAGCGGCGCACGGCGCCGGCGTAGGCGGGCAGCGTCGCCGAGAGGGCGACCAGGGCGACGGATGCCGCGTCCCGCTCGCGCCCGCAGCTGGCGAGCGTCAACGCGAGGAACGCGGCCGCGGGGGCGGTCCACTCGTCGTCGGGGTGCTCGGCGAGGTGGTCCTCGAGCAGCTCGATCGCCTCGTCGTAGCGCTCGAGGTTGCGCAGGGTGCTCGCGAGCTGGATCGTGGCCTGGGGCTTCCGCTGCGCGTCGAGGCCGGCGTCGAGCGCCTGCCGGTACAGGGGAGCTGCCTCGTGCTCGCGGCCCAGGTAGTCGCGGACGCTCGCCGCCTCGAAAGCGGCCGCGGCATCCGCTCGGTCCTTTTCGGCGACGAGAGTGTCGATGCGGGCGAGCACCTCGGCGTCGCCCAGCCCGTCGGCGGCGGCCCAGACGCGCGCCACCCGGTCGTCCCACGCCTCAGCCACCCCAGCAGCCTATAGCCGCCCGCAGCTGCCGAATGAAGGAGTATTCCGGCGGAATGCCGCTCGATCCCCGGAGAACGTCCCGGTGGCGGCCAGATCTCCTTCATTCGGCAGCGGGCGGCGGGACGGAGGGCGGCGCGTTATCTGCCGTAGGCGAACACGCCGGTTTCGTTCCGCCGCCTCCAGTAGATTCGAACCAAGTTACAACTGAAACGGAGCGCAACAATGGCCCAACCGGCATTGGTCAGCAGTGTTTTCGACCAACTCCTCTCTGACCGCATCATCTGGCTTGGCTCAGAGGTGCGCGACGACAACGCCAACGAAATTTGCGCGAAGATCCTCCTGCTCGCCGCAGAAGACTCCAAGCGCGACATCTACCTCTACATCAACTCGCCCGGCGGTTCGATCACCGCGGGCATGGCGATCTACGACACGATGCAGTTCGTCCCCAACGACATCGTCACGGTCGGCATCGGAATGGCCGCCTCCATGGGCCAGTTCCTGCTGTCCTCCGGCACGAAGGGCAAGCGCTACATCACGCCCAACGCCCGCGTGCTGCTGCACCAGCCGTCCGGTGGCTTCGGCGGCACCTCGGCCGACATCCAGACCCAGGCCTTCGTCATCCTCGACATGAAGAAGCGCATGGCGGAGCTCACGGCCGAGCAGACCGGCAAGTCGATCGAGCAGGTGCTCATCGACAACGACCGCGACAACTGGTTCGACGCGAAGGGTGCTCTCGAGTACGGCTTCGTCGACCACATCCGCGAGTACGCAGCCACCGTCGTCGGCGGCGGCGGAACCGACGACACCGTGTCCGACGACCCCGACGTCGCAGCGAAGAACTAGGAATCGATCATGGACAACTACAACTTCGGCGGCGTCGCTCGCCCCTCGGCCGAGTCCCGCTACATCCTGCCCACCTTCGAGGAGCGCACGGCCTACGGCTACAAGCGCCAGGACCCGTACGCCAAGCTCTTCGAAGACCGCATCGTCTTCCTCGGCGTGCAGATCGACGACGCCTCGGCCGACGACGTGATGGCCCAGCTCCTCGTTCTCGAGAGCCAGGACCCGGACCGCGACATCGTGATGTACATCAACTCGCCCGGTGGCTCCTTCACCGCGATGACGGCCATCTACGACACGATGCAGTACATCCGCCCGCAGATCCAGACCGTGGTGCTCGGCCAGGCGGCATCCGCCGCCTCCGTGCTCATGGCCGCCGGAACCCCGGGCAAGCGTCTCGCCCTGCCGAACGCGCGCATCCTCATCCACCAGCCCTCGACGGGCGACTCGGGCCGCGGCCAGGCGTCGGACATCGAGATCCAGGCGGCCGAGATCCTGCGTATGCGCGGCTGGCTCGAGGAGACGCTCTCGCGCCACTCGAACCGCACCGTCGAGCAGGTCAACAAGGACATCGACCGCGACAAGATCCTCAGCGCGGCCGAGGCCCTCGAGTACGGCCTGATCGACCAGGTTCTCGAGACCCGCAAGAACATCCCGGCGCTGACCGTCTAGCGGCACAGCACCGAAAGAAGGGCCGCATCCCCACGGGGATGCGGCCCTTCCTCTGTCTATCGCCGGTTGAGTAGCGACCGACGAAGGAGGCCGCGTATCGAAACCGGAGCTACTCGGTCTTCTTCTTGGGGCGCACCAGCACCAGCGTGCCGCCGATCGCCAGCGCGACGGCCACGGCCGCCCCGCCGATCCAGAGCAGAGTGCCGCTCGAGTCGTCGGCGGATGCGACGGCCGGCGCCGACGAGGACGCCTCCGGCTCCGGGGTCGCCTGCGTGGTCATCTCGGGCTCCGGCACCTCCTCGGCGTCCACGCCGCACACCGGAGCCGTGTCCGAGCCGGCGCTGGCCACGGCGCCGGCGGGCGGGGCCCACGCGAAGCCGATGGTGCCGCTGGTCGGGTGCCCGTCGGAGGAGACGAACTGCCAGACCAGCGAGTAGTCGCCCGCCTCGCCGAGGGCGGCGGGCGTGGAGACCGTGGTGTCCACGATGCTGACGCAGCCGTCCCCGTAGAAGCGGCCAGCGGCATCCGTCACCTGGATCCCGAAGCCGCTGGCGTCCCCGGCGAGGTCGAGGAGCGTGGCGCTGGAGGTGACCGAGAAGTCCGCCGGGAGCGCGGTGAGCGTCTCGCCCTCGGCCGGAGTGGAGGTCACGATGTAGTCGTGCGCCTGCGCGGGGGCGGCGAGCCCCAGGGCGGCGCCGACGGCCACCGCCGCACCGAGGGTGACGGCGGCGATGCGGCGGCGCTGGCCGCTCATGACCGGTCCGCCGTCTGGCGACGGGCGGCCACGGCCAGCACGATGCCGACGGCGCCGACGACCAGGCCGCCGATGCCGAGGACGCGGGCGAGCACGTCGTCCGACGACGCCGCCTCCGCGGGCGCCGCGGTGACGGCCGCGTCGTCGCTGTGCGCGGTGCCGCCGTGGTGGTCCTCGGCCGGGGTGTCGTTCACGTAGAGCACGGGGGCGGGGTGCTCGGCGTCCTCGCCCTCCTCGCTCCAGCTGACGACGCTGCCGTCGGTGTAGCCCTGGTCGGCGGGGAGGGTGATCGAGCCGGTGTCGGGCACCGGGCCCACGGAGATCGGGAACAGCTGCAGCTCGCCGTCGACGAGCTCGGAGCCGGCGTCCGCGGTCCAGACCACGCTGGTCACGGCCTCGGTGACGGTGGCCTCGCCCACCTCCATCGGCTCGGGCAGGGTGGTGCGCACCAGCTCGGCGGTCCAGCCGGCCACCGGCACGTAGCGCACGCTCGTGAACGGGGTGTCGGTCGGCAGGGTGAGCTCCACCCGGTTGGTGGCGGCGGTCGCCGACTCGTTCGGCACCTTGACCGTGATCACCGTGTAGGAGCCGGCGGCGGCCTGCCCCGGATCGACGGTGACGTGGGCGCTGGCCGACAGCGGGGCGGCGAGGGCGAGCAGCACGCCCGCTCCGATCGCTGCGGGCACGGCGATAACTGACTTCTTCATGGTTTCCTTCGTGCCGCGCCGTCGGACGACGGGGCGGCGGGTAGTGCGCGGTAAGGGGGTGCGGATGCTCGCCTAGGCGAGCGGCACCGGCGGGCCGCGCAGCCCCAGGGAGAGCCGGAGGAACTCGATGCACCTCGGCACGAAGAGGTGGCCGGCCGCGACGGGCCGCCGTGGGGTGCGGGGGAGGAGCGGGATCGCGGGGACCGCCGCGAGCACGGTACGCACCAGCAGCAGCGCTATGCCCCGCATCCGCCAGAATGCGGCCTCGCCGTAACGCAGGGCAACAATGGTGGCCGCGGCGGCGGCCGCGTGGCCGAGCCACATCCAGGCGTCCTGGTGGTGCAGCGCGGCGTCGCCCGCGGGCGTCACGCCCTGGAGCAGGTGAGCGGATGCGCCGTGGCCGTGCGCCCCCGCGCCGGTGCCCGCGACGAGAGCCGTAGACGTGCCGATCGTGCTGAACATCGCGTGGAACGCGGCCTGGCTCAGCACCACGGCCGCGGAGATCCGCACGGGCGAGATCGTCTTCCCGGTCAGCGCCACGCACACGATTCCGGCGAAGGCGAGCGCGAGGGCGAGCGAGACCGCACTCGGCGCGGCGCCGCCGGCGAGGGTGTGGGAGGCGGCGGCCACCAGGGTCGAGAAGGCGGCCGCGAGCCAGCCGCGGGCGAATCGTGCCCAGCGTGTCGTCATGCCGTCCCTCCCCTCCCCTCCGTGCCGTCGTGAAAGCTGCCAGCCCAAGAATATGCGGTGGAGGCTGGGGACACCGTCCCGGCGGCACGACGCGCTCGATTTCGCGCCGGTGCCAGCGACTGTCGGCGGCACGGGTTAGGCTCGTTTCACGTAGCACGGCAAGGATTGAGGGAGGCTGCACATGGCTCGCATCGGGGAGAGCGCCGACCTGCTGAAGTGTTCCTTCTGCGGGAAGAGCCAGAAGCAGGTGCAGCAGCTGATCGCCGGTCCCGGCGTGTACATCTGCGACGAGTGCGTCGAGCTGTGCAACGAGATCATCGAGGAGCGTCTGGCCGAGGCCGGCGAGGAGACCTCGAGCGAGTTCGAGCTCCCGAAGCCCCGCGAGATCTACTCCTTCCTCGAGGAGTACGTCATCGGCCAGGAGGCGGCGAAGAAGGCCCTCTCGGTGGCCGTCTACAACCACTACAAGCGGGTGCGCGCGCGCAGCACCATCGCATCCGTCGACACCGTCATCGACGACATCGAGATCTCGAAGTCGAACATCCTGCTGATCGGCCCGACCGGCTGCGGCAAGACCTACCTCGCGCAGACCCTCGCGAAGCGCCTCAACGTGCCCTTCGCGGTCGCCGACGCCACCGCCCTCACCGAGGCGGGCTACGTCGGAGAAGACGTCGAGAACATCCTCCTCAAGCTGATCCAGGCCGCCGACTACGACGTCAAGCGCGCCGAGACCGGCATCATCTACATCGACGAGATCGACAAGATCGCCCGCAAGGCCGAGAACCCGTCGATCACGCGCGACGTCTCCGGCGAGGGCGTGCAGCAGGCGCTGCTCAAGATCCTCGAGGGCACCGTCGCCTCCGTCCCGCCGCAGGGCGGGCGCAAGCACCCGCACCAGGAGTTCATCCAGGTGGACACCACGAACGTGCTGTTCATCGTCGCCGGGGCCTTCGCCGGCCTGGAGGAGATCATCTCCCAGCGCGCGGGCAAGAAGGGCATCGGCTTCGGCGCCCCGCTGCACAGCAAGGGCGACGAGCGCAACCTCTTCAGCGAGGTCCTGCCCGAAGACCTGCACAAGTTCGGGCTCATCCCCGAGTTCATCGGCCGCCTGCCGGTGGTCGCCACCGTCACCCCTCTCGACCAGGTGGCGCTGATGGACATCCTCACCAAGCCGAAGAACGCGCTGATCCGCCAGTACCAGCGCATGTTCGAGCTCGACGGCGTGGAGCTCGCCTTCGACGACGACGCCCTCGAGGCGATCGCCGACCTCGCCGTGCTGCGCCAGACCGGCGCCCGCGGCCTCCGCGCCATCATGGAGGAGGTGCTCGGCCCGATCATGTTCGAGGTGCCGAGCGACGACGACGTGGCCCGCGTGATCGTCACCCGCGACGCGGTGCTCAACAACGCCGCGCCCACCATCGTGCCGCGCGGCATCCAGCGCCAGGAGAAGTCGGCCTAACCTCCGTCCGCCCGCCCGGCCGCCGAGCCTCTCGTCTCACCGCCGCGCCTCTCGTCTCACCGCCGCGCCATTTCGGAAATTCAGGACAATCACGTCCCGACGTCGCTCCACGCCCCGAAGTTTCGGGCGAGGAGTGGGTCTCCGCACCCGAAGTCCTGAATTTCCGAAGCGGGCGGGCGGAGCCGAAGCGGGCGGGCGGAGCCCGGGCGGGCGGAGCCCCGGTGGGCGGAGGCGCCTACACGGCCTCCGTGTAGCGCAGCGACAGCCAGTTCTCGCGGCAGAGGTCGGCGACGGCGGCCGCGTCGCCGGCGCGGGTCAGCGCGATCACCGCGTCGTGCTGCGCCACCGACTCGCGCGCCGACTCCGAGCTGAACCGCATCCGCTCCACCCGGCGCAGCATCGGCGTGGTCTGCTCCAGCACCTCGGCGATCACCGGGTTGCCGCTGGCGCGCACGAACACCGCGTGGAAGGCGTCGTCGGCGTCGAGGGCCGCCTCCACGTCGACGGCGTCGAGGGCGGAGGCGAACCCCCGGTTCGCGAGCGCCATCGCGTCGATCTGTCCGGCCGTGATAACCGGCACCGCGAGCCGCGCGGCCAGCTCGTGCATCGCGGCCGTCACCTGCTGCGCGCTGATCGTGGACGCCAGGTCGTAGGGGGCCACGGTGGTCGCCTTGCCCGGCTGGGTGATGACGAGGCCGGCGCGCTCGAGCCGCAGCAGCGCCTCGCGGATGGGCGTGCGGCTGACGCCGAGCCACTCCTCGAGCTGCGGGTCCTTCAGGCGCTCGCCCGGTGCGAGCGTTCCGTTCACGATGGCGTCGCGCAGCGATTCGTAGACGTTGTCGCGCAGCAGTGCGCGCTTGTGGAGGCCCTGCTGGATCGGGATCGGCATGCGCCCATGCTACCGTTCCCGAAACGCAATATATTGCATTTACCGATCGGCACCCCGACCAGAGACAGGACACCCATGGCCATCACCGACTTCGAGCGCTACCCGCTGACCTTCGGCCCGAGCCCGATCCACAGCCTGCCCCGCCTCAGCCAGCACCTCGGCGGCGCGACGATCTGGGCCAAGCGCGAGGACGTCAACAGCGGACTGGCCTACGGCGGCAACAAGACGCGCAAGCTCGAGTACCTGGTCCCGGACGCCATCGCGTCCGGTGCGGACACGCTCGTCTCCATCGGCGGCTACCAGTCGAACCACACCCGCCAGGTCGCCGCCGTGGCCGCGAAGATCGGCATGAAGGCCGTGCTCGTGCAGGAGAACTGGGTGGACTGGCCCGACTCGGTCAACGACCGCGTGGGCAACATCATGCTCTCGCGCATCTTGGGCGCCGAAGTGCGCCTCGACCCGGCCGGCTTCGGCATCGGCTTCAAGACCAGCTGGGAGAAGGCGCTGGAGGACGTCGCCGCGCGCGGGGGCACCCCCTACGCGATCCCGGCGGGCGCATCCGACCACCGACTCGGCGGACTCGGCTTCGCCAACTGGGCCTACGAGGTCGAGCAGCAGGAGCGGGAGCTCGGGGTCTTCTTCGACACCATCGTGGTCTGCAGCGTCACCGGCTCCACCCACGCCGGCATGATCGCGGGCTTCGCGGGGCAGGACCGGCCGCGCCGTGTGATCGGCATCGACGCCTCGGCGAAGATCCAGGAGACCCGCGACCAGGTGGAGCGCATCGCCCGCAGCACCGCGCGTCTGATCGGCCTCGAGCGCGAGCTGCGCGACGACGAGATCACCGTGCTCGAGGGCTGGGCCGGCGACCTCTACGGCATCCCCGTCGAGTCCACGCTCGACGCCATCCGCCTCACCGGCAGCCTCGAGGGCATGATCATCGACCCGGTCTACGAGGGCAAGTCGATGGCCGGCCTGATCGACCTCGTCACCAGCGGCGACATCCCCAGGGAGTCGAACGTGCTCTACGCCCACCTCGGCGGCCAGCCCGCCCTCAACGCCTACAGCGCGCTGTTCCGCTCCTAGCAATCCGGGGCGATTCCGCCGGCACCGCGCGATCCGTGCTGCAATGAAGACCAGGCGGATGCTCCGCCACCGCTTCGAGAGGAAGATCACCATGGCAGAGTCGACGGCTTCAGAAACGACGGTCGTGCAGTACTCGCGGTTCGGCGGGCCCGAGGTGCTGGAGCTGGTGTCCGTCCCGCGCCCCGTGCCCGGGGAGGGCCAGGTGCTCGTCGAGGTGCGCGCCGTCGGCGTGAACCCGATCGACGCGAAGCTCCGCTCGGGCGGCCGGGCGTCGGCGCCGCTGACGAAGCCGCGCGGAACCGGAACCGACGTGTCCGGGGTGGTCGTGCAGCTCGGCCCGGACGTCGACGGCTGGTCGCAGGGCGACGAGGTGATCGCCAGCGTGAGCGGCGCCTACGCGACGCACGTCGTCGCATCCGTCGGAAAACTCACGCGCAGACCCATCGAGTGGTCGTGGGAGCAGGCGGCGGCCGTCGGCATCCCGGTGGGCACCGCCTACCAGTCGCTGCGGTCGCTCGGGGTCTCCGCGGGGCAGACGCTGCTGGTGCACGCGGGCTCGGGGGCGGTCGGCCAGGCCGCCATCCAGTTCGCCGTCGCCTGGGGCGCGACCGTGGTCGCCACCGCCGGGCAGGCGCGCCACGAGCGGGTGCGGGAACTGGGCGGCGTCCCGGTGGAGTACGGCACCGGCCTCCTCGAGCGCGTGCGCGCCGCGGCGCCGCAGGGCATCGACGTCGTGCTCGACGCCGCGGGCACCGACGAGGCGCTCGAGACGTCGTTCGCACTCGTCGCCGACCGCCACAGCATCGGCACCATCGTCGTCGGCGCGCGGGCCGCCGAGCTCGGCATCCGCGCCTGGTCGGGCGGCAGCCCCGCACCCCTCACCGACGAGGAGCAGCGGATGCGCCGCGAGGGCATCGCGGTCGCCGCCGGCCTCGCGCACGAGGGCCGGTTCTCCGTGGAGGTGGCCCTCACGCTGCCCCTCGCCGAGGCGTCCCAGGCCCAGCGCCTGGTGGAGACGCATGAGGCTCCCGGGAAGATCGTGCTGCTGCCCTAACCTGAGGATATGACCGAGACCGCCGCCGTCCGCCCGCCGCGCAGGGCCGCACCGCACGCGCTCTGCGCCGCCGTCTGAGCGGTGGTCGCCGCCGTCGGCGCGCCCGTGGTCACCGCGCCCTTCGTCTGGACGGGCGCGCTCGGGTTCCTGCTCGCGGTCGTGGTGGTGGTCGCGCTGGGGGCCGCGGCCGGCGGATCGATCGGGTGGGCGTTCCGGCGAACGCCCGGGTCGTTCGCGGCCGGGACGCTCGGAGTGCTGCCGGCGCTGGCCCTCCCGGTGCTGACGGTGGGCGCACCGCTGCCGGTGCCGGGGCTGGTCGTCGTCGCGGGTCTGGCCGCGGCATCCGCTCTCGTCGTCCACGGCCGACCGGCGCGGTTCGCCGGGGCGGCACTGGCCGCGGGAAGCCTGGTCTTCGCCGTGGTCGCGGCGGGCGGCGCTCTCGCGCGGGCGGGCACGGAGCTGGCCGCCGAGCGGTTCGGCTCCGGTGTCGTGCCGTACGTCGCGACCACGCCGGGGTTCGAGCGCACCTCGGCGTCGCCCACGGGGATCGGCGGCGTCGCCCTCGGGTACGAGGCGGCCGACGGGCGCGCCTTCGTGCTCTCGACCGAGCCCGCGCCCGACAGCGTCACGGTCACACCCGGTCTGCAGATCTGCGAGATCCCCATGGTGCTCACCGACCCGCCCGCCGGAGCCGACCCGCCCGCCGAGGCCGAGGCCGACGTGCTCGCCTGCACCGAGACCGCCGAGGGCTGGGTGCGGGAGAACGCCGCCCGCCGCGAGCTGGCGGTGCTGCGCGGCGGGGAGATCGTGCGGGTGAACGCGGAGCTCGACTGGGGGACGGGTCAGCTCGCCGGGATCCTCGACGGCGTGGTGGCGATGGGCGACGCCGAGTACCGCGGGATGCTCGCCGCACGGTAGCGCCTCACGACGGCCCGCGGTCCAGCGAGCGCAGCCCGCCCCGCGCCGGCACCAGCACGGGCTCCGGCCAGCGCGGCTGCAGGGCGTCGCCGAGGGTGACGCCGCGCAGCTTGCGGCCGATCAGCGGCAGCACCCAGTCGTGCACCCAGCGGCGCTGGTCGTGCTCCCACTCCCGGGCGGTGCGCGGGGCGAGCTCCCCGCGCTCCTTGAGCTTGACGTTGTGCGGCACCCCGAGGGTGTCGAGCACCTGGGCGGCCACGAAGCGGTGGCCGGGCTTGGACATGTGGAGCCGGTCGGGGGCCCACATCCGCCTGTCCTCGAATCCGGGGAAGGCCCAGTAGTCCACCAGGGTGGCGCCGTGGGCGGCCGCGATGGCCCGCACCCGCTCGTTGTAGTAGGCGTTGCGGCTGCGGAACAGCCGGCGGGCCGGCACCAGCGGCACGTCGTAGCCGGTGAAGAGCAGCACGGTCGCGCCGGTGGCGGTGAGGCGGGCGACCGTCTCGTCGTAGCGGTCCATCACGCCGGCGAGGTTCGTGCCGCGGTCGGTCACGTCGTTGCCTCCCGCGTAGAGCGTCACGAGGGTGGGACTCAGTTCTATCGCGTGATCGAGCTGCTCGTCGACGATGTGGCGCATCCGCTTGCTGCGCACGGCGAGGTTGGCGTACTCCCAGCCCGGGCTGTGGCGCGCGAGCTGCTCGGCGACGCGGTCGGCCCAGCCGCGCACCCCGTTGGGCAGCACTGCGCTGCGGTCGCCGACCCCCTCGGTGAACGAGTCGCCGAGGGCGACGTAGCGGCCGGGGTTCTGCATTCAGCGACGGCCCCGTCGCGCGGGGGCCGCGGCGCCGCTGCCGACGACGGCCTCGGCGTAGTGGTCGAGCAGCAGCTCGCAGAGCACGGGCCAGGTGCGGGACTGCACGCTCTGGAAGGCGGCGTGTGCGAAGGCGGCACGCTTGGCGCCGTCGCCGATCAGGTCGAGCACGTGGGCGCGCATCCGCTCGAGGTCGCCCGGCGGGTAGAGCCAGCCGGTGCGGGACTGCTCGACCAGGTCGATCGGGCCGCCGCGCCCTGTGGCGACCACGGGCACGCCGGAGGCCATCGCCTCCTGGATGGTCTGGCAGAAGGTCTCGAGCTCGCCCGGGTGCACGAAGAGGTCGAGGCTCGCCATCGCCTCGGCGAGGGCCTCGCCCTGCAGCTGGCCGGTGAAGTGGGCGCGGGGCAGCAGGCGCTCCAGGCCCGCACGCTCCGGTCCGTCGCCCACGATCACCAGCCGCGTGTTCGGCAGCCCGGCGATCGCGGCGAGGTCCTCCACCTGCTTCTCGGCGGCGAGGCGTCCGACGTAGCCGATGATGCGCTCGCCGTTCGGCGCCACGGCCGCGCGGAACCCGGCGCTGCGCTTCGACGGGTGGAAGCGCGCGGTGTCCACGCCGCGGCGCCAGAGCGCCAGGCGCGGCACGCCCAGGGCCTCGAGGGCGGAGCGGGCGGCGGTCGATGGCACCAGGGTGCGGGTGGCGCGACTGTGGATGTGGCCCACCCGCTGCAGCGCCCAGCGCTCGAGCAGCGGTGCGCCGTACTTCGCGATGTAGCCGGGGACGTCGGTCTGGTAGACGGCGACGGTGGGGATGCCGAGCTGCTCGGCGGCCCGCACGGCCCGCCAGCCGAGCTCGAAGGGGGAGGCGAGGTGCACCACGTCGGGCGCGAACTCGGCGAGCTCGGCCTTCACCCGGGCGACGCCGCCGACGGAGATCCGCACCTCCGGGTACCCGGCGATCGACACGGAGGGGAGGCGCACGACGGTGACGCCGTCGACGGCCGGCGGGGGAGTGCCCGGGGCGCCCGGGGCGATCACGAGCACCGAGTGCCCGTGGGCGGTGACATGCTGGATGATCTTCGCGATGGAGTGGGTGACGCCGTTGATTGCGGGAAGGTACGTTTCAGCAACTATTGCAATACGCATACTCCAACCATTCCGCCCGTCCCCGGCGGAACGGCCATCGCCGCGTGAGCGGAAGGCGGCGGGCGGGTGAACGTTGGGTTGACTCCTCCACACCGCGCGTCCGTCCACAGGCGGGCAGCGGATGTCGGTGGCCGGTTCGACGATGCAGGCATGACAGAGCAGACAGCAACCATCGATTCGTTCCTCGGCCCCTTCCTCGAGGGGTACCGTCGCGGCAGGTCCGCCGACACCCTCCGCCGCATCGACTACCTCGAGCGGCTTTTACGCGAGTGCATGGAGGACGCGGCGACGAACCGCGTCTGCGACGACTGCCGCGAGATGCTCGCCCTCGAGCGCATCATCGACCCGGTCGGCGCGTTCCCGCGGGTGATGGAGGTGGAGTGCCTGCCGGGCGTGCTCCTCGCCTTCGTGCACCGCCCCTGGCTGCGCTCCGACCCGGTGATGCGGCGGGCGCAGTGGAAGTTCGTGGAGGCGGCGCTGAACGCGCTGCTGGAGCACGGGCTGGGGTGGTCGGAGTCCGTGCAGGCGTCTCTCGGCTCGCTCGTCGACCACATCGACTGGGAGCTGCACCGCGCGGCCTGGCGGAGGCGCAGGGGTCTCCGCTAGCGAGTCCGCGAGCGGGGCGCCTAGCCGTCGAGCCCGCGCCGCTTCAGCAGCGGGCCGATCTCGGCGTCGCGTCCGCGGAAGTCGCGGAAGGCCTCGAGCGGGTCCATCGAGCCGCCGACCCCGAGCAGGCGCGAGCGGAAGCGGTCGCCGTTCTCCCGGGTGAGACCGCCGTTTCCCTTGAACCACTCCACGGTGTCAGCGTCGAGCACCTCGCTCCAGATGTAGGAGTAGTACCCGGCGTCGTAGCCGCCGGAGAAGGTGTGCGCGAAGTAGGTGCTCGAGTAGCGCGTGGGCACCGCCGGGTTGTCGAGCCCGACGGCGGACAGCGCGGCGGCCTCGAAGGCGGCCACGTCGTCGACCGCCGCATCCGCCCCGATGGAGTGCCAGGCCTGGTCGAGCAGCGCGGCCGCGAGGTACTCGCTGGTGAGGAAGCCCTCGTTGAACGCCGACGACGCCTGCAGCCGGTCGACGAGCTCCTGCGGCATCGGCTGGCCGGTCTCGTGGTGCACGGCGAAGTTGGCGAGCACCTCCGGCCAGAGGATCCACATCTCGTTCACCTGGCTGGGGAACTCGACGAAGTCGCGGAACACGCTGGTGCCGGAGAACCTGGGGTAGGTCACCCGGGCGAAGAGGCCGTGCAGAGCGTGGCCGAACTCGTGGAAGAGGGTGGTCACCTCGTCGAGGCTGAGCAGGGTGGGGGAGCCGGCGGCGGGCTTGGGCACGTTGAGGTTGTTCACGACCACGGCTGGGGTGTCGAGCAGGTCGCTCTGCGAGACGAGGGAGTTCATCCAGGCGCCGCCGCGCTTGGAGTCGCGGGTGTACAGGTCGAGGACGTACAGGCCCACCGGTGTGCCGTCGGCGTCGTCCACCTGGAAGATGCGCGCGTCGGGGTGGTAGGCCGCGAGGTCGTCGCGCTCGGTGAAGCGCACGCCGTAGAGGCTGGCGGCCGCGAAGAAGACGCCGTCGTGGAGCACCCGCTCGGCCTCGAAGTACGGGCGCATGGCGGCGGTGTCGACGTCGTAGGCGGCCTGGCGCACCTTCTCGCTGTAGAAGGCCCAGTCCCAGGCGGCGATCTCGACGCCGTCGCCCGCGACGGCCTGCAGCGCGGCCTGCTCGGTGCGCGCGTTGCGGGCGGCGATCGGAGCGAGGTCGCCGAGCATCGCGAACACCGCGTCGGGCGTCTTCGCGGTCTCGTCGGCGGTGACGTAGGCGGCGTGGCTGTCGAACCCGAGCAGGCGCGCGCGCTCGGCCCGCAGCGCCGTGATCTCGAGCACCAGCGCGCGGTTGTCGTACTCGTTGCCGCGGGCGCCGCGGGAGCGCGAGGCCGTCATGATGCGCTCGCGCAGCCCGCGGTTGGTGAGCGCGGCGAGGTAGGGGTGCCCGGTGGGGAGCACCAGCGGGATCAGGTAGCCGTCGAGTCCGCGCTCGCGTGCGGCCTCCGCCGCGGCGGAGATCTCGCCCTCGCCCAGGCCGTCGAGCTCGGCGACGTCGTCGACGACGACGGCGAGCTCGTTCGTGTCGGAGAGCAGGTTCTTCTCGAACCGGGTGGTGAGGCTGGAGAGGCGCTTGTTGTACTCGCGCAGCGCGTCCTTGTCGTCGTCGCTGAGGCCTGCGCCTGCGATGGTGAACTCGGCGAAGCAGCGCTCCACCAGGTAGCGCGACTCGGCGTCGAGGCCGAGCTCGTCGAGCCGCTCGTGCACGGAGGCGATCCGCGCGTAGAGCGCGGAGTTCAGGCGGATGGCGTCGCTGTGCGCCGCGTACAGCGGGGCGATCTCCTCCTCGAGCTCGTTCGTGAACTCGGTGCTGTCGCTGGAGCTCTTGTTGTAGAAGACGGCGGCGACCCGGCCCAGGGTGCGGCCGCTGCGCTCGAGCGGCACCAGGGTGTTCTCGAAGCTGGCCGGCTCCTCGTTCTCGGCGATGCGCTCCACCTCGGCGAGCTGCTCCGTGAAGCCCTTGTCGAAGGCGGGCCGGTAGTGCTCCTCCGCGATCTCGGCGAAGGGCGGGAGCTGGAACGGCAGGTCGCTGGCGGAGAAGAACGGATTCGTCATCTCGCCAGCCTAGGCCGCAACGCCCGCGCGCCCGCGCCGCCGCCCCCGCCCCGCCGCCCCCGATCCGCGCTGCCCCTGCCGAATGAAGGAGAATTCGCGCCGCCCGCCCGTCTCGCCAGCAGTCCGGCCGGAATACGGCCGTTTCTCCTTCATTTGACAGTCGCAAAGGAAGTGTTGCAAAGAAACGTGTGCAAAGGTATGTTTGCACTATGACAACCCCGCAGAGACCCACCGAGGGCATCCGTCGCGTCGACATGACCGGCCTGAAGGCGCTCGCGCATCCGCTCAGGGTGCGTCTGCTCGACACGCTCGCCACCTATGGCGCGTTCACGGCGAGCGGGCTGGCGGAGCGGCTGGGGGAGTCGAGCGGCGCGACGAGCTACCACCTGCGGCAGCTCGAGAAGCACGGCTTCGTGCGGGAGGACGTCTCGCGCGGCTCCGCGCGCGAGCGCTGGTGGGAGCGCACCCCGGACGGCATCTCCCTCGTCTCGACCGACTACGCACCGCGGAGCGCAGAGCGCGCGGCGAGCGACATGGTCGTGCGGGAGTGGCAGGCGAACCGCGACGCCCTGCTCGCCGACTTCATCAACCACGGAGCCGAGCTCGAGCAGCACTGGTACGAGGCGTCGACGATCGACACGACGAACGTGCGGCTCACCGCGGAGCAGCTGATGCAGCTCGTCGCGGAGCTGGAGACCATCACGGAGCGCTACTCGAACCTGTACAAGAAGCAGCAGGGTCCGGGCACACGCCCGGTGCAGATCCAGCTCAACGCCTTCCCCGTGATGGACGCGGAGGAGACGCCGCAGGACCCGGCCGGCGATGTCGGTGGCCCGGTCTAGATTCCAGAAGCAGGGAAGGAAGAAACCATGAACGCAACCGGCACCATCCCCCGCAGTTCCGCGATTCGCAGCCAGGCCCCGCGCGGCGTGCTCGACAGGGCTGCGCTCGCACTCGGCCAGGCCCTCCTCGCCTGGGCCGACAGGCGCGCCGCCGCGCGCGGCCGAAATCCGCGGGCCGTCGACCGCGAGCAGCTCGTGCTGCTGCACGAGGCGCACCGCGAGGCGGAGCGGATCGCGCTGAGCCGCGACGTCGCCAAGGCGCAGAGCTACGGCCTCATCCGCTAGCCCGGTCGGTGCCTGGCCGCGGCTCTCGCCTCCGACCCTGCGCGCCCGGCCGCACTCAGGACCCGGGCAGGTCCCGGGCGGCGAGCTCGTCCGCCAGCTCCATGCAGCGCAGGCGGGCCGGGGACCAGTCGTACGGCATCGTCGCGATGGCCTCGACCAGACCCGAGTACTCCTGCGCCCCGGTCGTCGTGCCCTCGCCCTCGGCGGTCTCGGGATGCAGGGCGTCCCAGGCGTCGAAGAGGGCGTCGTCGCCGTCGTTCAGCCCCGATTCCTCGAGGACGGAGTGCAGCGCCCGTTCGAAGGCGTGCCGCTCGGCGGCCACCTGCGCCACGCGGGGGTCGTCGACGGCGACCGTGTCGTCGAGGGCCTCCTCGGCGGCCTCGACGCGGTCGGACTCCTCCCGCAGACCCGGGTGGGTGGCCAGGGCGATGTACCGGCTGGCGTTGACGGCCGCTCCGAGCGGCCCGAAGGTGCGTTCGACGACCAGCAGGTTGTCGAGGTCCGCCTGGCGCAGGGATCCCTCGGGCAGGTTCTCGAGGCGGCTGGAGACGAAGTCGGAGAGCAGCCCCATCCTGCTGCCCCGGGTGCGCATGCGCTGCACGGCGGCCCGCTGCCGCTGCAGCTCCTCCTCCTGGGCGAGGAGGCTGCCCTCCAGCCGTTCCAGGATCCCCGCGAGGCCGTGGTCGCTGCCTGCACCCGCCGGAGCGGTGTCGGCGAAGGCCCCGCGGATGTCGTCCAGGGCGATCCCGGCGTCGGCCATCCTGCGGATCCAGAGCAGCCGGATCATGTCCTCGTAGCCGTAGCGGCGGCGGTCGTCGCTGCCACGCTCGGGCTCGGGGAGCAGGCCGATCTCGTGGTAGTGGCGGATCGCACGCGGGGTGGTGCCGACGAACGCCGCGGCGTCGCCGATCTTGACCTGGCGCGGCGGGATGAAGGACGGGTGCATGGGCGGAGCCTCTCTCGGTGGTGCGGGACGTGAGTCCACCGAATCACATCACGCTACGGGAGGTGCAAGTCCGCGCAGCCGCCCGGCACGTCAGTGCTGGTACTCGTCGCCGGACTCGTCGTCGTAGTAGCTCGTGGTGACGGCCCCGGCGGCGTCCACGCGGATCCGCGTGCCGTCGTCGAGCTCGACCACCGGCCGGCCCTCCAGCCAGGTCAGCGTCCAGCGCCACTGGCTGGTGTCCACCTCGGCGAGCTGCGACTCGACGTCGCGCACCGCCAGCACGACGGATGGGGGCAGCCGGTCGGGGGTGGCGTCGCCGACGCCCCAGCGGGTTCCGAGTTGCATCAGTCGAGCTTCCTCTCGTAGGTGACCCACCCGGTGCGGGTGGCGACGCGGTCGTAGACGCGCTGCGCGGTCTCGTTGGACGCGGCGGTGATCCAGCGCAGGCTTCCCCCGCCGGCGGAGCCGGCGGCATCCGCAACGCCCTCGATCAACGCGGTCGCCACGCCCTCGCCGCGGGCGGCGGGGGAGACGTACAGGTCGTCGAGGTTCCAGGCGGATGCCGCGGTGAAGGTGCGGGCGTAGCGCCGGTAGTGTGCGAAGCCGAGGAGCGAGCCGTCGGCGGCGACCGCGACCAGCGCGTCCACCTCGTGCGTCCCGTCCATCAGCCACTGCCAGACGCCCGAGACAACGGCCTCGTCGATCGTCGTCTCGTAGAAGACGCCGTAGTCGGCGAACAGCCGGGCCCACTCGGCCCGGTCGCCGCTGGCGACCGGGCGGACGGCGACGACCATCAGACCTGCGACGCTTCCGGCTGCTCGGCGAGCACGATGTCGCTGACCGACACCGTGTCGGACTCGATGAAGGTGACGGTCTCGATACGGCCGACGCCCTGCAGGTCCTCGAGCCCGAGCTCGAGCAGCGCAGGACCGGAGATGGTCGCCGAGGTGACCGGCGACTTCTGCGAGGCCTTCGCGTCGGTCTTGGCGCGGCGGATGCTGATCAGCGCCTCGCTCACCAGCGGCAGCAGTCCGGTGGGTGCGGGGGCGCCCTCCGGGGCTACGGGCCAGGCGGCGGTGTGCACCGAGGTGTCGTGCGTCCAGCTCCAGACCTCCTCGGTGGCGAAGGGGATGAAGGGCGCGAACAGGCGCAGCAGCACGTTCACCGCGGTGCGCAGTGTCAGCACGGCGCTGGCCTGGCCCTCGGCCGTGGCGGAGCCGTAGGCGCGCTCCTTCACCAGCTCGAGGTAGTCGTCGCAGAACACCCAGAAGAAGTGCTCCGTGGTCTCCAGCGCCTTGGCGTGGTCGAACTCGTCGAAGGCCCTCGTCGCGACGGCGACCACGCGGTTCAGCTCGGCCAGCAGGTCGGCGTCGAGCTCCTCGGTGATGCCGGCGTCGGCGAGCGGCTGCTCGAAGGAGTATACGAACTTCGCCGCGTTGAGCACCTTGATGGCGAGTCGGCGGCCGATCTTGATCTGCTTCGGGTTCTGCGGGTCGAAGGAGGCGTCGGTGCCGAGGCGGCTCGAGGCCGCCCAGTAGCGCACCGCGTCGGAGCCGTGGTCGTCGAGCATGCCCTTGGGCGTGACGACGTTGCCCTTCGACTTCGACATCTTCTTGCGGTCGGGGTCGACGATGAAGCCGGAGATGCCGGCGTTCTTCCACGGGGCGACGCCCGACTCCTGCTCGGCGCGCAGCACCGTGGAGAACAACCAGGTGCGGATGATGTCCTGGCCCTGGCTGCGCAGCGAGTACGGGAACACCAGGTCGAACAGCTCGGGGTCGGTCTCCCAGCCGCCGGCGATCTGCGGGGTGAGGGAGGAGGTGGCCCAGGTGTCCATGATGTCGACCTCGCCGACGAAGCCGCCGGGCACGCCGCGCTGGCTCTCGTCGAAGCCGGGGGCGGTGTGCGACGCGGGGTCGACGGGCAGGTCGGCCTCGGTCGGCACGATCACGCGGCCCTTCTCGCCCTCGGCGTCGAGCTCGTACCAGACGGGGATCGGCACTCCGAAGAAGCGCTGGCGGGAGATGAGCCAGTCGCCGGTGAGGCCGCCGACCCAGTTCTCGTAGCGCACGCGCATGAAGTCGGGGACGAAGTTCACGTCCTTGCCGCGCTGCAGCAGGCGCGCCTTGAGGTCGGCGTCGCGGGCGCCGTTGGCGATGTACCACTGGTGGGTGGAGATGATCTCGAGCGGCTTGTCGCCCTTCTCGAAGAACTTCACCGAGTGGGTGATCGGCTTGGCGTCGCCGATCATCTCGCCGGAGGCCTTCAGCAGCTCGACCATCTTGGCCTTGGCGCTGAAGACGGTCTTGCCCGCGATCTCGGCGTAGGCCGCCTTCGCGGACTCGGTGGCGATCGCCTCGGGCGCATCCGCCACAATTCGCCCGTCGGCACCGATGATGGTGCGGTTGGGCAGGTCGAGCTCGCGCCACCAGACGACGTCGGTGACGTCGCCGAAGGTGCAGATCATGGCGATGCCGGAGCCCTTGTCGATCTGGGCGAGGTGGTGGGCCACGACGGGGACCTCCACGCCGAAGACCGGCGTGGTCACGTTCGTGCCGAAGAGGTGCTTGTAGCGGTCGTCGTCGGGGTGCGCGACGAGGGCGACGCAGGCGGCGAGCAGCTCGGGACGGGTCGTCTCGATGTGCACGTCCTCGCCGTCTGCCTTGTGGAACGCGAGGCGGTGGTAGGCCGCTGGCATCTCCTTGTCCTCCAGCTCGGCCTGGGCCACGGCGGTGCGGAAGGTGACGTCCCAGAGCGTGGGGGCGTCGGCCTGGTAGGCCTCGCCGCGCTCGATGTTGCGCAGGAAGGCGCGCTGGGCGGCGCGCTGGGCGTCGTCGCCGATGGTGCGGTACGACTGGGTCCAGTCGACGCTCAGCCCGAGCTGGCGCCAGAGCAGTTCGAACTGGAGCTCGTCCTCGGCGGTGAGCGTCTCGCACAGCTCGATGAAGTTGCGACGCGACACCGGGACCTGGTCGGCCGCCTTCGACGAGGAGCCCTCACCGCCCTCGAGCGGCGGCAGGTAGCCCTCGACGTACGGCAGCGAGGGGTCGCAGCGCACGCCGTAGTAGTTCTGCACGCGGCGCTCGGTGGGCAGGCCGTTGTCGTCCCAGCCCATCGGGTAGAAGATGTCCCTGCCCTGCATGCGCTGGTAGCGCGCGATCAGGTCCATGTGGGTGTAGCTGAACACGTGGCCGATGTGCAGGCTGCCCGACGCCGTGGGCGGGGGAGTGTCGATCGAGAAGACGTTCTCCCTGGTCGCGGACGCACGGTCGAAGCGGTAGGTGCCGCTGTCCTCCCAGCTGGTGCCCCACTTGTCTTCGAGCCCTTCGAGGGCGGGCTTCTCGGGCATGGGGTTCGGCATGGTGGTGCTCCGGTTCTATGTGCGGCACCGAGTCGGTGGAGAGGTGCCTGAGTGTGGGGTTCGCAGACCAATCTACCGTGCGGCGCTGCGGCGGCACACGAGAGCGGATGCGCGGGGCCGCGTCAGCGGGTGACGGTGACGGTCCGGCTCGCCAGGGTTCCCAGCTCGTCCTCGAGCGTCACCGTGTACACCTGCGAGGCGACCGCGCAGTCGAACTCGAGGTCGTCGTAGGTGGCGGTGGGCGGCAGGTCGCTCACGGTCGGGTTGAGCGCGGCGTTCTGGGTTCCGACGCCGAGGTAGGCGCGCACCGCGGTGTCGCTCGACCAGGAGAAGCTCAGCGGCGCGTTGTCCTCGCCCTCCGCGCACTGGGCGGAGCTGGGCGCGGAGAAGGTGGCGAAGGTCGGGCCGGCCTGCGCCGGCGGGGTGGTGGGGGCCGGCTCCGGCTCGGGCGGCGCCTCCGTCTCGGACGGCTCCGGCTCGGGGGCGGGCTCCGCACTCGCCGTCGGCGAGGAGCTGGCCGCGGGGGCCGGCGCGTCGTCGTCGCCGAGCAGCATCACCAGCAGCACGATGACGGTGATCACCAGGGCGGCGCCGATGCCGATCAGCCACCAGAGCAGGGCGCGCGACTTCTTCTTCGCCGGCGGGGTGGCGGTGGTCGTGGTGGTCTGCGACCGGCCGGCGGCGGGCATCACCCGGGTGGGCTCCTGCGCCACGGGCGGCCAGGCGCCGCCGTTGGTCGGGTCGAAGCGCTCGGTGGGGGCGTCGGGGTTGTAGGTGTCGATCGGCCCGGAGTAGCCGCCGCGGGTGGGCGGCACGGGGGTCGGCGTGATCGGAGTCTGGGCGATCGGGTCCGCCGCGCCGAAGTGCTCGGTGGGTGCGTCGCTGCCGGGCGCCGCGAAGCGCTCGGTCGGGGCGTCGCCGGTCGGGGCGGCGAATCGCTCGGTCGGGGCGTCGCCGGTCGGGACGGCAGGGTCCTGGGCTCCGGAGTCGGCCGGCCCCGCGGCATCCGCTGCCGTCTTGTCCGCCTGCTCGCGCGCCGCGGCGCGGGTGTCGAAGACCTGCGTGGGGGTGTCCTCGGTGCTCGCCTCCGGCGCGGGCGGCTTCTCGTCGCCGTTCTTGCGCGGGTCGAAGCGTTCGGTCGGGGTGTCGTCGCTCATGAGGCACGAGTCTAGGCGGCGGCGCTGAGGGAGGGCCAGACGTCAGGCGCGGGGCGGTGCGGCGGCGATGCGGGGAGCGGATGCCAGCAGCCGCCTCGTGTAGTCGTGCTGCGGCGCGGTGAAGACGGCCTCGGTGGCGCCCCGTTCGACGACCCGGCCCTCGCGCATCACGAGCACCTCGTCGCTGACGTGCCGCACGACGCCGAGGTCGTGGGTGATGAACAGGTAGCTGAGCCCGAGCTCGCGCTGCAGCTCGTCGAGCAGGTCGAGAACCTGCGCCTGCACCGACACGTCGAGGCTCGACACCGGCTCGTCGCAGACGATCACCCGGGGCCGCGGCGCGATCGCGCGGGCGATGGCCACGCGCTGCTGCTGGCCGCCGGAGAGCAGGCGCGGGCGGCGCCCGGCGACCGACGGGTCGAGACCGACCTGGCCGAGCAGCCGCGCCACGGCGGCGTCGGGCCTCCTCGAGCGTCCGCCGCTCAGGGCGTCGGCGAGGATCGCGCCCACGGTCAGCCGCGGGTCGAAGGAGCTCAGGGCGTCCTGGTAGATCGCGCCGACGAGCGGGCGGCGGTCGCGGCGGTCGCGCTCGGGCGCGGCGCTCCACGGCTCGCCGAGTATGCGCACCTCGCCGGCATCCGGGCGGTCGAGCGCGAGCACCAGCCGCGCCACGGTGGTCTTGCCCGACCCGGACTCGCCGACGACGCCGAGCGTGCGCCCGCGCTCGAGCACGAAGCTCACGCCGTCCACCGCCAGCCGGTCGCCGAAGCGCCGCACCAGCCCGGTCGCCTCCACCACCTTTTCCTCCTCCTCCTCTTCTTGCGTCGGAAATTCAGGACTCCCGGGGAGGCCCTTGTTCGGCGTCCCGGCCGTCCCCTTCGGAAATTCAGGAGTTCGAGGCGGTCGGCCGGTCGAAACCGCCGAATCCGGGCCCTTCCCCGAGCGAAGTCCTGAATTTCCGAGGGGGGTGGCGGGCGGCGCGGCGGCGGGCCGAGGAGCAAGTCCTGAAATTCCGACAGAGGTGGCGGGGAGAACAGGGGCGGCGCGGAGGACAGGGGCGGCCAGAGGGGCGCCCAGCCGCGTCCCGCGCGGCCGGTCGGTCGGCACCGCGGCGATCAGCTGCCGCGTGTACGGGTGCTGCGGCGCGGTGAGCACCTCCGCGGTGCTGCCGGTCTCCACGATCCGCCCGCCGCGCATCACGAGCACACGGCTGGCGAGCCGCGACACCACTGCGAGGTCGTGGCTGATCAGGATCAGGGCGGTGCCCTCCGAGCGCAGCCGCTCGAGCAGGTCGAGGATGCCGGCCTGCACGGTGGAGTCGAGGGCGGTGGTGGGCTCGTCCGCGATGAGCAGCCGCGGCCCGAGCGCGATCGCCGACGCGATCACGGCGCGCTGCCGCAGACCGCCGGAGAGCTGGTCGGCGCGCTGGCCCGCCCGCAGCGACGGTTCGGGCATGCCGACGTCGTCGAGCAGCGACAGCACGCGCTCCTGCCGCTGCCGCGCGGTGAGCCCGCCGTGCAGCCGCAGCGAGTCGCCGATCTCGCGGCCGACGGTGCGCAGCGGGTCCAGGGCCACGAGCGCCCCCTGCGAGACGTAGCCGATGTCGCGGCCGCGCAGGGTCCGCAGGCGGCGTGGCGTGGCATCCGCTATCGACGTGTCGTCGAAGCGCAGCTCGTCGGCGGTCACGGTGGAGCGCGGCCCGGCCAGGCCGAGCAGTGCCCGCGCGGTCACGCTCTTTCCGGAGCCGGACTCGCCGACGATGCCGACGCACTCGCCCGGCTGCACCTCGAAGGAGACGCCGGAGACGACGGTGCTGCCGCCGAAGGCGACGCTGAGGTTCTGCACGGAGAGCAGCGCGGTCACGACTCACGTCCTCTCTGCTGGATGGAGCGGCCGAGCACCGTGGTGGCCGCGGCGCTGAGCACGATGAAGAGCCCGGGGAAGAAGGTCATCCACCAGAACGAGGAGATGTAGGTGCGGCCGGCGGAGAGCATCGCGCCCCACTCCGCGGCGGGGGGCACGGCGCCGAGGCCGAGGTAGCTCAGCGACGACGCCCAGACGATCGACTGCCCGACGCCGAGGGTGGCGAGCACGAACAGCGAGCCGGCCACGTTCGGCAGCACGTGCCGCGCGATGCGGAAGCGCGCCGACCGGCCGAGCACCACAGACGCCTCCAGGTACGGCGAGGTGCGCACCTGGATCACTCTGCTGCGGATGATGCGGGCGTACCCCGGGGCGGTGGAGAGTCCGACGGCGATCGTCGAGGTGACCACGCCGGGGCCGTAGACCACGATGAACAGCAGCGCGAACAGCAGGCCGGGGAACGCGAACAGCACCTCGAGCAGGCGTGTGGTGCCGAAGTCGAGCCAGCGCGGGCCGAAGCCGGCGAGCAGTCCGAAGACCAGGGCCAGGCCGAGTCCGATCGCGGTGGCGGCGAGGCCGATGGTGAGCGAGGCGCCCGTGCCGTGCACGACCCGGGTGAAGATGTCGCGGCCGGACTCGTCGGTGCCGAAGACGTGCGCGGTCGACGGGGACTGGAAAGAATCGAGCGGGTCGATGGCGAGCGGGTCGCCGGGGGCCAGCAGGAAGGGCGCGAGCGCGGCGACCGCGAGGAAGGCGATGACGGCGAGCGAGACGACCTCCGCCGCGCGCAGCCTCACGAGCGCGCCCTCAGCCGCGGGTCGACGGCGCGGTCGGCGAGGTCGGTGAGCGTGGTCACCAGCATGTAGGCGAGAGCCACCACCAGCACGATGCCGATCACGACCGGCACGTCGCGGCCCTGCACCGCGGAGAGCAGGCTGCGGCCCAGGCCCGGCCTGGCGAAGATGGTCTCCACGACGACGGCGCCGCTCACCAGCGAGCCGAAGGCCCAGCCGACCAGCCCGATCGCCGGGATCGCGGCGTGCCGCAGCGCGTGCCGCCAGAAGACGCCCGCATCGCCCTCGCCGCGGGCGCGGGCGGCCAGCACGAAGGGGGAGTCGAGCGCGTCGAGCAGCGCCTCGCGCATCACCTGCCCGAGGAAGCCGGCGAGCGGGATCGCCAGCGTGAGCACGGGCAGCACCAGCCCGAGCCCGCCGGGGACGCTCACCGGAGGCAGCCAGCCCAGGGTGGTGCTGAACAGCAGGATCAGCGAGATCGCCAGCCAGAAGTGCGGCACGGCGGCCGCCACGATCTCGAGCAGCGAGCCGAGGCCCGCGGCGACCCGGCCGCCTCGGGTCGACCAGACGGCGAGCCCGAGCGCGATGAGCGAGGCCACCAGCAGCGAGAGCCCCGCCAGCAGCAGGGTCGGGCCGAGCACGTCGAGGATGACGGATGCGACGTCGTCGCGGAGCAGGTAGGAGGTGCCGAGGTCGCCGGTCGCCAGCCGGCCGAGGTAGGCGAGGTACTGCACGGGCATGGGCTGGTCGAGCCCGTACTCCGCGCGGGCGGCGGCGAGCGCCTCGGCGCTCGCCTGCGACCCGGGGCCGCCGAGGATCGCCTCGGCCGGGTCGCCCGGGATCAGCTGCAGGGCGAAGAAGGTGACGGTGGCGACCGCCCAGAGCACGAACAGCACGCCGCCCGCCCGCAGCAGGGCCCAGCGGACCAGCCGCCCGCGGGCGGCGCTGCGGACGGGGGCGCCGACGAGATCGACGCTCAGCGATCCAGCCATGCGTCGTAGAGCGTCGGCGTCGATACGCTCGGCAGAGCCCGGAGTCCCTTCACGTCGTCGCGGAGCAGGTAGTGGTTCTGCTGGTCGAACAGCGGCAGGATGTAGAAGCCGTCGAGCACGATCTTCTGGGCCTGCTGGTAGTTGTCGGCGCGCAGGTCGGCGTCGCTCGACGCGGCAGCCTCGTCGAGGAGGGCGTCGAGCTCGGGGTCCTTCACCTGGGAGTGGTTGGCGAAGTACCCGCTCGGTGCGGGGATCGTGCCGTCGCTGTGGAACAGGATGCGGACCACGTCCGGTCCGGCCTTGGTGTACGGGCGCTGACCAGGTTGTAGTCGTTGTCGCCGAGCACGGTGTACCAGGTCGACAGGTCGAGGGGCTCGAGGTTCACCTTGAACCCGGCCTCCTTCGCCGTGGACTGCAGCTGCTCGTAGAGCGACTGCTCGGCGGGGATCGACTGGTTGGTGCTGACGGGGAAGTCGAGCTCCAGTGTCACGCCGTCCTTGACTCGGTAGCCGTCGGCGTCCTTCTCCGTCCAGCCGGCCTCGTCGAGCAGCTCCGCCGCCTCGCCCTGGTCGTAGCCGAACAGGCTCTCGTCGGAGTAGGCGTCCTTCTCCACACTCGCCAGCGCGGAGTAGGAGCGCGGGGCGGTGCCGAAGAAGAGGCTCGTCACCGCGTCGTCGACGTTGGCCGAGCGGATGAAGGCCTCCCGCACCCGCACGTCGTCGAAGGGCGGCTTGCTCGAGTTGAGCTCGATGCGGTTGGAGGCGCCGGGACGCGGGGCGTCGAACTCCTCGATGCCGTCCGCGCTCTCGGCGGCGACGATGGTGTCGGGCTGCACGTTGTCGATCAGGTCGACCGTGCCGGCCTGCAGCGCGGCGTAGCGGGATGCGGAGTCCGGCAGGAAGCGCCACTCGATCGCGTCGAGGTAGGCCGCGCCCTCGTGGCCGGCGTCGGCGGGCGGGGAGCTGTAGTCGTCGTTGCGCTCCAGCGTGATCGACGACTGGCGCTCCCACGCGGCCACGACGAAGGGGCCGGTGCCCACGGGGGACTCGCAGTTCTCCTCCTCGCTGCGCTCCAGCGCACGCGGCGACTCGATGGCGAGCCACGGCTGGCTGAGGGAGTCGAGCAGGGCGCTGTCGGGCTCGCTCAGCACAACACGCGCGGTGAGCTCGTCGACCTCCTCCACGCCGGCGACCTTGGCCAGGGCGAGGTAGCCGGTCGACGACTTCGTCTCCGGGTCCTTGAGGTGCGCGATGTTCGCGGCGACCGCCTCCGAGGTGAGCGGGGTGCCGTCGGTGAAGGTCACGCCGTCGCGGAGGGTGAAGGTCCAGCTGAGGCCGTCGTCGGCCTCCTCCCACTCGCTGGCCAGCCAGGGGATGATCTCGCCCTCGTCGTTCTTCGAGACGAGCGACTCGAGGTACTGCGAGGAGACCAGCGCCTGCGGGTAGTTCCCGCCCACGTGCGGGTCGAGGCAGGTCGGCTCCGCGTCGCCGCTGGCGTACACCAGCGTGCCGCCCGCGACGGGCTCGGTGTTCTCGGCGACCGGCGCGGCGCATCCGCTGGCGAGGAGAATCACAGACGCGGCGGCAAGGATGGAGGGTAAAGTGCGGTTCACAACGTTCTTTCTCGGGCTTGAATCGAGCGGGACGAGGATTTTTAGACTCAGTACACTATTGAATCACGACGGGAACGAACGTGCAGACAACTGGAGTCGGGCGGCCCAGGGTCTCCTCCCGACAGCTCATCGAGGACGCGGCGGCCGAGCTCTTCGTCGAGAACACCTACGCGAAGACCACGATCGACCAGATCACCACCCGTGCCGGGGTGAGCCGGGCCAGCTTCTTCAACTACTTCGGCGCGAAGAGCGACCTGCTCTGGTTCGAGGTGGACCGCGCGATCGACTCGCTGCGCGGCGGATGCGCCGAGGCCGCGGCAAGCGGATCGCTCGCCTCGCTGCGCGCCGTCGTGCTCGAGGTGGCCGCCGACTTCGACGAGCAGCGGGTGCCGCTGGCCCTCACCCAGGCGGATGTCATGGGTGCGGCAGACGAGATCGTCGCCTCGGGACTGACCCGGGTCGCCGAGCAGGCCCGTGTCTACTCGATGTTCCTCTCCGCCCGCAGCGCCAGGCACCACGACGACCTCCTCGTGCGCACGGCGGCGAACGCGCTCGCCGGGGCCGTGTCCGCCGCCTGGATCACCTGGGCCCGTGCCGGGATCGGGCGCTCGCCGCTCAGCGGCTACGTCGCGGAGAGCATCGACGTGATCCTCCCCGGCATCACCGCCGCGCTCGAGTCCGTGGCCCGCGGCAACACCTACTAGCGGGCGCCGCCGCCACGCGGCCCTAGGCTGGGCGGATGCGCAGCTACTACCCCGAGATCGAGCCCTACGACACCGGCATGCTCGCGGTCGGCGACGGGCAGAGTCTCTACTGGGAGGCCTCGGGCAACCCGCAGGGCAAGCCGGTCGTCTTCCTCCACGGCGGGCCGGGCGGCGAGACCTCGCCGCGGCACCGCCGGCTGTTCGACCCGGAGCGGTACCGCATCGTGCTCGTCGACCAGCGCGGCTCGGGCCGGAGCCTCCCGCACGCGAGCGAGCCGGGCTACGACCTCGCGGTGAACACCACCTGGCACCTCGTCGCCGACCTCGAGGTGCTGCGCGAGGAGCTCGGCATCGAGGCCTGGCAGGTGTTCGGCGGGTCGTGGGGCTCGACCCTCGCCCTGGCCTACGCCCAGGCGCATCCCGGTCGGGTGACCGAGCTGGTGCTGCGCGGCATCTTCACGGGGCGCCGCAAGGAGCTCGAGTGGCTCTACGAGGGACCGGCCGGCTCGATCTTCCCCGAGGTGTGGGAGCAGTACGCCGCGCAGGTGGCGCCGGGCGACGGCGACGGCTACATCGCCGCCTACCACCGGCTGCTGAACGACCCCGACCCGGCCGTGCACCTGCCCGCCGCCGTCGCGTGGTCAGCCTGGGAGTCGAGCGTCATCACGCTGCTGCCCAACCCGAGGCTGGTGGAGACCTTCACCGACCCGCACTTCGCGCTGGCCTTCGCCCGCATCGAGAACCACTACTTCGTCAACCGCTGCTGGCTCGCCGAGGGCCAGCTGCTCGCCAACGCCCACCTCATCGCCGGCATCCCCACCGTGATCGTGCAGGGGCGCTACGACATCTGCACCCCGCCCGTCACCGCGTGGGACCTCTCCGCCGCCCTGCCCGAGGCCGACCTGGTGATGGTGCCGGACGCCGGGCACTCCTTCGACGAGCCGGGCATCCTCTCCGCGCTCATCGAGGCGACCGACCGCTTCGCCGCCTGACCCCGCCGGCCCCCCCCCCCCCCCCCCCCCCCCCCCCCCCCCCCCCCCTTCCCCCCCCCGTCCCGCCCCTTCCGTCCCGCCCGTTCGTCCCGCCCGTTCGTCAGTCGCCTTCGGCCCCCTTCGGAAATTCAGGAGATCCGGCCCGGGATCCTCCCCGATCCGGGGTCGCGCGACCGATCCGGCCGGGATGTCCTGAATTTCCGACACCGCAGCACCGCCGTTGCCCGGGTGCCTAGAGCGACACGTCCTCCGGCGTCGACAGTGTGAGGATCGCCTCCTCGACGTGCTCGTTCTGCTCGAGCTCGCGCTCGAGGCGCCGCAGGGCGACCGCCACGTGCGTCTCGGTCTCGTCGCCGCGCAGGTCGACGGCCGCGACGAGGAAGACGCGCTCCGGTCCGACGTACTCGAGGTGCAGGTAGGTGACGCGCTCCACGACCTCCTTCTCGAGCAGCAGGCCGATCACGGTGCGGTTCATCGACTCGCTCACGCCCTGGCCGACGAGGAAGCGACGGTTGCGGTCGATGAGCACGAGCGCGACGACGCCGAGCAGCACGCCCACGAGGATCGATCCGACCGCGTCGAACACGGGGGAGCCGGTCAGCTCGTGCAGCAGCACGCCGGTGAACGCGATCGCGAGGCCGACCAGGGCGGCGGCGTCCTCGGCGAACACCGCCCGCAGCGTGGGGTTGGAGCTGTCGAGCACGTAGCGCAGGGTCGGGACGCCGCGCTCCCTGGCGCCGGCCCGCGACTGTCGGAACGCCTGCGCGAACGACGCGCCCTCGAGCAGCACCGACACGCCGAGCACGAGGTACGCGATCCAGTAGTCGGTGGCCGGCTCCGGGTCGAGCAGGCCCTGCACGCCGTGGGTGATCGAGACGCCGGCGCCGGCGATGAACAGTCCGAAGGCCGCGATCGTCGACCAGAAGTAGGCCTCCCTGCCGTGGCCGAGCGGATGCCGCTTGTCGGCCCGGCCGGACCCCCTGCGGTCGGCGACGAGCAGGAAGATCTCGTTGCCGACATCCGCCCAGGAGTGAGCTGCCTCGGCAGTGACGGAGGCGGAGCCGGTGAGCGCGGCGGCGACGGACTTGCCGAGCGCCACCACCAGGTTCGCGGAGAAGGCGAGCACCACCGTGAACGAGATCGTTGCCATCCCCCCATGATGCACGCCCCGCCGCCGCAGGCTGCCGAATGAAGGAGAATCGGCGCCGCATGCCGATCCCGCCAGGCGCGCGGCCCCCGACTGCCGAGATCTCCTTCATTCGGCAGCTGAGCGGGCGGGGTGAGAGTGCTCTCATGGCGGTGTCTAGACGGTAGTGCGCGCCGGGGGCCGCGGCCATACTGATCCGATGACTGCCACTGCACGGCGCTGGGCGCGGATTCCACGGTGGTCGGTGCGCTCGCGCATCCTCGCGTCGATCCTGCTCGTGGCGTTCATCGGCATGGTGGTGGCGGGCGCGACTGCCTTCCTGGTGCAGCGCGACCGCATCCTCGGCGGCATCGACGAGTTGCTCCACGCGCACGTCGAGTCGGCCCGCTACGTGGTGACGGGGGAGTCCGACTCCGTCAGCACCGACCCCGTCTCCATCCCCGACGCCGAGGAGGAGGCGCCAGACGACGTCACCTTCGCCAGCACCGACGAGGCGCTCGCGGCCGTGCTCTCCCGCGTCATCCCCGGTCGCAACGAGAGCGCGCTCGGCATCGTCGGCGGGCAGGCGTCCATGGTGCCAGGCGTCACCATCGACTTCCACCTGGAGGACGACCCGGCCTTCGTGGCGCGCGTCGTCGCCGAGACCGCCGACGGCGACGTGCAGATCGGTACCGCCGACACCTCGGGCACCACGGTGCGCTACATCGCCACCCCGATCGCCATCGAGGGCGACAGGTACCCCGCCATCTACGTGGCCGCCGTCGACATCGACGCCGAGCTCGGCGAGCTGCGCTCCGCCTTCTCCACCTACGCCCTGGTGGCCGCCTGCGCGCTGGTGGCCATCGGCCTGGTCGGCTGGTACGTGGCGGGCCGCCTGCTGCGCCCGCTCCGCCGCCTGCGCGTCGCCGCCTCGCGCATCACGGCGAGCGACCGGGGCGAGCGGATACCCGTGGTCGGCCGGGACGACATCTCCTCGCTCACCGAGACGGTGAACGGCATGCTCGACCGCCTCGACGGCGCCATGACGAGCCAGCGCCAGCTGCTCGACGACGTGCGGCACGAGCTGGCGACCCCGATCACCATCGTGCGCGGGCACCTCGAGCTGCTCGACCCGGAGGACGTCGACGACGTGGAGGCCACCCGCATGCTCGCGATCGACGAACTCGACCGCATGGCCCGGCTGGTGGACGACATCGAGTCGCTCACCGACTCCCAGCGGATGTCGCTGACCCTCAGCCCCACGGACGTCGGCGACCTCACCGAGGAGGTCTTCGCCAAGGCCAGCGGCATCCCCGGCCACGAGTGGGTGCTCGAGTCGGCCGTGCAGGTGAGCGCGCCGCTCGATGCGCGCCGCATCACCCAGGCCTGGCTGCAGCTGGTGGACAACGCGGCCAAGTACTCGCCGCACGGCTCGCGCATCCGTCTGGGCAGCACCGGCCGGGAGCGCGAGGTGGAGTTCTGGGTCGCCGACAGGGGCAGCGGCATCCCGCCGGGCGCCGAGCAGCGCATCTTCGAGCGCTTCGGCCGCGCGGACACCGGGCGCGGCATCCGCGGCTCGGGGCTCGGCCTGCCGATCGTGCAGGCGATCGCCACCGCGCACGGCGGACGGGTGAGCCTGGAGTCGTCGGGCGAGGGCTCCCGGTTCGGGATCGTCATCCCCATAGACCTCGTGGTCGAGACCGGCGAGGACGACGACGGCGAGGGCGACGACCAGCGGGCGCTGGAGCGGGTCGGGATGGCGCGGTCGTGAACAACATCCTGATCGCCGAGGACGAGGGCCGCATCTCGCTGTTCATCGAGAAGGGGCTGCGCGCCGCCGGCTACAGCACCACCGTGGTGGCCGACGGCGACGGCGCCCTCGAGATGGCCACCGCGGGCAGGCACGACCTCGTGCTGCTCGACGTCGGCCTGCGCGGGATCGACGGGTTCGAGGTGCTGCGGCGCATCCGCTCTCAGAACCAGCAGCTCCCGGTGATCATGCTCACGGCGCGCACCTCGGTGGAGGACACGGTCGCGGGCCTCGAGGGCGGGGCGAACGACTACATGCCCAAGCCCTTCCGCTTCGACGAGCTGCTGGCGCGGGTGCGGCTGCGCCTGCGCGACGCCACGGCGCAGAACGCCACCACCCTGAGCCGCGGGGACCTCACCCTCGACGCGCTCACACGGCGGGCCACGGTGAGCGGGAGGGTCGTCGACCTGTCCGCCCGCGAGTTCGCGCTGGCCGAGGAGTTTCTCAGCCGTCCCGACGAGGTGCTCAGCCGGGAGCACCTGCTGAGCACGGTGTGGGGCCTGGACTTCGATCCGGGTTCGAACGTGGTCGACGTGTACGTGCGCTACCTGCGGGCCAAGTTCGGGGCCGCGCGCATCGAGACGGTGCGCGGCATGGGCTACCGGCTCAAGTAGGGCGGCTCAGCCAGGCGGCTGGGACGGGGCGGCTGGGACAGGCCGGCTCGCACAGGCCGGCTCGCACGGGGCCGGCGCGGCTCACCAGCCGTCGCGAGGACCCTTCCATCCGCCGCCGTTCCAGTCGTGGTCCCAGTCGTCCCAGTCGTCGTTCCAGCCGTCGTGGTCGTGCTTCGGGCCGTCCCAGTCGCCGCCGCCCACGTCGTGCGGCGGCTCGGGGGCGACGACCACGGGCGCGGCCGGAGCGGGCGCCGGAGCCGGCGCGGGTGCGGGAGCCGGGGCGGGCGCAGGGGCGGCCGGCGCCGGCGCGGGAGCCGCCGGCGCCGGGGCGCGCGTCGCCGGGGCCTGGCGGGTGGCCGGCGGCGTCGCCGGCGCGGGTTCGGCCACCGGCTCGGGGGTCACGACAGGCACCGGGGCGGGCTCGGCGGCCTGCGGCGGCGTCTCGACCGGCGCGGGCTCGGCGGTCGGCTCGACGGCGGGCTCCTCGGTCGGGGTCACCTCGATCGGGTCGACCCCGCGCGCTTCCGCGCTGTGCTCGTTCGGGCTGGACGCGGAGACGATGGCGATCGCGCCGGCGGTGAGCGACGCGACGACGACGGCGCACAGGGCGACCGTGGCGGCGGAGGCGGCGAGGGCTTTGCGCATGCTCCAGTGTCGCGCCATCCGCCCGCCGCCGACAGGGCGCCGCGAAGTTCTCATCCTCGTCTCATCGTGGCGCGGCCCGCCTCGGCGGAGCGGACGATTGGCCGGTAGGATGGGGGAACAGGCATCGATCCGGCCATCACCGGGGAGTCGTCGGAAGAACGGGCCTCGCGGCCCCAGTAGAACCGAACGGGACTGGCCCGTCACAGCCAAAGAACGAGTGGCCCCGCGAGGGGCAAGCGGGGTGGTACCGCGCGATCCGTGCAGACGGTGAGCGTCCTCAGCAGATGACAGACCGATCTGGAGAGAGATGCCCTACCCCCGCAACGCCGAGACCGCCGGAGTCCCCGCGTCCCCGAACTTCCCCTCGATCGAGGAGGGCATCCTCGCCTACTGGGCGACCGACAAGACCTTCCTCGCCTCCGTCGAGAACCGCGAGGGCGCGGAGGAGTGGGTCTTCTACGACGGCCCGCCCTTCGCCAACGGCCTCCCGCACTACGGGCACCTGCTCACCGGCTACGCGAAGGACCTGTTCCCGCGCTTCCAGACCATGCGCGGCAAGCAGGTGCACCGCCGCTTCGGCTGGGACACCCACGGCCTCCCCGCCGAGCTCGAGGCGATGCGGCAGCTGGGCATCACCGAGAAGCACCAGATCGAGGACATGGGCATCGCGGCCTTCAACGCGAAGGCCCGGGAGTCCGTGCTGCAGTACACCGACGAGTGGCAGCAGTACGTCACCCGCCAGGCGCGCTGGGTGGACTTCGAGAACGACTACAAGACCCTCGACGTCTCCTTCATGGAGAGCGTCATCTGGGCGTTCAAGCAGCTGCACACCAAGAACCTCGCCTACGAGGGCTTCCGCGTGCTGCCCTACTGCTGGCACGACGAGACGCCGCTGTCGAACCACGAGCTGCGCATGGACGACGACGTCTACAAGATGCGCCAGGACCAGACCGTCACCGTCACCTTCCCACTGGTCGGCGCGAAGGCCGAGGCCCTCGGCCTCACCGGCACCAAGGCGCTCGCCTGGACGACCACGCCGTGGACGCTCCCCACCAACATGGCTCTCGCCGTCGGGCCGCAGATCGACTACGCGGTGCTGCCGAGCGGGCCGAACGGCGCCGCCGACCACGTTCCCGCCGGGGCGACCACGCTGGGCGGCGCCACAGCGGGGGACATCCTCACCGTCGAGGGCGAGTCGCGCTACCTGCTCGCCGCCGACACCGTCGGCGCGTACTTCAAGGACCTGGGCTACGAGTCCGCCGACGACGCGAAGGCAGCCGTGACCCGCGTGCTCACGGGTGCCGAGCTCGAGGGCGTCTCCTACGACCGGCTCTGGGACTTCTACGCGGATGTCGAGGAGTACGGCACGCAGAACGCCTGGCAGATCCTCGTCGCCGACTACGTCGCCACCGGCGAGGGCACCGGCATCGTGCACCAGGCCCCCGCCTACGGCGAGGACGACCAGCTGGTCTGCGCCGCGGCCGGCATCCCGGTCATCATCTCCGTCGACGACGGCGGCAAGTTCCTCTCCACCGTCGAGCCGGTCGCCGGCCTGCAGGTCTTCGACGCCAACAAGCCGCTCACGCAGCTGCTGCGCGCCGACGGCCGCCTGCTCCGCGTCGCCAGCTACGAGCACAGCTACCCGCACTGCTGGCGCTGCCGCAACCCGCTGATCTACAAGGCCGTCTCGAGCTGGTTCGTACGCGTGCCGCAGTTCCGCGACCGCATGGGCGAGCTCAACCAGGAGATCAACTGGGTGCCCGACAACGTCAAGGACGGCCAGTTCGGCAAGTGGATCGGCAACGCCCGCGACTGGTCGATCAGCCGCAACCGCTACTGGGGCAGCCCCATCCCGATCTGGAAGAGCGACGACCCCGAGTACCCGCGCATCGACGTGTACGGCTCGCTCGCCGAGATCCGGGCCGACTTCGGCCGCCTGCCGCTGAACGCCGAGGGCGAGCCCGACCTGCACCGGCCGTTCATCGACGAGCTCACCCGGCCGAACCCGGACGACCCCACGGGGCGCTCCACCATGCGCCGCATCGAGGACGTGCTCGACGTCTGGTTCGACTCCGGATCGATGCCCTTCGCGCAGGTGCACTACCCCTTCGAGAACCAGGAGTTCTTCGAGGCCCACAACCCCGCCGACTTCATCGTGGAGTACATCGGGCAGACGCGCGGCTGGTTCTACACGCTGCACACCCTCTCCACCGCGCTCTTCGACCGGCCCGCGTTCAAGAACGTGATCAGCCACGGCATCGTGCTGGGCTCCGACGGGCAGAAGATGTCGAAGAGCCTGCGCAACTACCCCGACGTGTCGGAGGTCTTCGACCGCGACGGGGCGGATGCGATGCGCTGGTTCCTGATGTCGTCCTCCGTCATCCGCGGGGGCAACCTCGTGGTCACCGAGGAGGCCATCCGCGAGAGCACCCGGCAGTTCCTGCTGCCGCTGTGGAGCACGTACTACTTCTTCACCCTGTACGCCAACGCGTCGAACCACGAGGCCGCCTGGCGCACCGACTCGACGAACGTGCTCGACCGCTACCTGCTGGCCAAGACCCGGCAGCTGATCCTCGACGTCACCGACGAGCTCGAGGCGCTCGACAGCCCCACCGCGGCCCTGCGCCTGCGCGACTTCGGCGACGTGCTCACGAACTGGTACGTGCGCCGCAGCCGCGACCGCTTCTGGTCGGGCGACGCCGAGGCCTTCGACACCCTGTTCACCGTGCTGGAGACCCTCACCCGGGTGGCCGCACCGCTCATCCCGCTCGTCGGCGACGAGATCTGGCAGGGCCTCACCGGCGGACGCAGCGTCCACCTCGAGGACTGGCCCGACCCGTCCGCTTTCACCGCCGACGACCCGCTCGTCACCGTGATGGACCGGGTGCGCGCCATCGCCAGCTCCGGCCTGTCGCTGCGCAAGGCGAAGAGCCTGCGTGTGCGCCTGCCGCTCGCGAAGCTCACCATCGTGAGCGACGACGGAGCGGCCCTCGGCGAGTTCGGCGGCATCCTGCTGCAGGAGCTCAACGTGAAGGACGTGGTGTTCAGCGCCCTCGAGGCGGACAGCTTCGAGCGCTTCGGCATCTCGCAGAAGCTCACCGTCAACTCCCGCGCCGCCGGTCCCCGCATCGGCAAGCAGGTGCAGACCGTGATCAAGGCGAGCCGCGCCGGCGACTGGGAGCAGACGGGGGAGACCGTCGTGGTCGGCGGCGTCGAGCTGCTGCCCGGCGAGTTCGAGCTCGAGCTGCAGTCCGCCGACGAGACGGGCGCCATCGCGTTCCTCGCCGACGGCGGCTTCGTGATCCTCGACACCGAGACCACCCCGGAGCTCGAGGCCGAGGGCCTGGCCCGCGACCTCATCCGCGCGGTGCAGGACACCCGCAAGGCCGCCGGCCTCGACGTGAGCGACCGCATCTCGATGGTCGTGCGCGGCGACTCCGCGGACGACATCGCGGCCGTCACGGCCTTCGAGGCCACCATCGCCGCCGACACCCTGGCGACACGGTTCGAGATCGCGCTCAGCGCCGATCCGGCCGTCGACGCCGCGACCGGCTCCCCGGTCGGCGCGCAGCGCACGGTTCTCACCCCCGGCCAGTACGCCAACAGCGGCGTGCTCGTCATCGACCTCTGGAAGGCGGCATCCGTAGATGTCTAAGAACGACAACCCGGGCGACAACGACTACCAGGGATACAACGACGAGATCCCCGAGGAGGACCGCGCCGAGTTCGACGGCGCGGACTCCGACGTGGAGGACGAGGGCGAGAGCTCGCTCGTGCCGCACTTCATGCAGGACGGCAACGAGGGCGACAACCTCGACGACGACTCGGCGTACGACTACAACGACAGCGAGTACCAGGCCGGCGCCGACGAGGTCTACGCCGAGCTGCTCGCCCGCATCGGCGAGGGCAGCCCGCAGCCGCGCCTGGAGCCCACCCGCCGCGCCGTCGAACTGCTCGGCGACCCGCACCGCGCCTACCCGGTGATCCACATCGCCGGCACCAACGGCAAGACCTCGACGAGCCGCATCACCGAGAGCATCCTGCGCGCCTACGGGCTGAAGACCGGACTGCTCACCAGCCCGCACCTCACCCGCGTGAACGAGCGCATCGTTGTCGACGGCTCGCCGATCAGCAACCGCGCGCTCGTGGAGAACTGGGCGGACATCCGCCCCTACCTGATGCTCATCGACGCCGAGCTGGCCGCCGCCGGCGAGCCCGAGCTCACCTTCTTCGAGGCGCTCACCGTGCTGGCCTTCGCGAGCTTCGCCGACGCCCCCGTCGACGTGGCCGTGATCGAGGTCGGCATGGGAGGCGAGTGGGACTCCACCAACGTCGCCGACGGGCAGGTGGCCGTGTTCACGCCCATCGCGCTCGACCACACCCAGCGCCTCGGCAGCACGGTCGCCGAGATCGCCCGCACCAAGTCGGGCATCATCAAGCCGCTGGCCCATGTCGTCTCCGCGACTCAGACAGCGGATGCGCTGGCCGAGTTGACGAGGGCCGCCGAGCTCAGCGAGTCCACACTCGCGGTGCAGGGCGGCGCCTTCGCGCTCGAGTCGACCACCGTCGCGGTCGGCGGACAGGTGATCTCGGTGAAGGGACTCGCGGCGAGCTACCCCGACCTCTTCCTGCCGATGTTCGGCGACCACCAGGCGCAGAACGCCGCGCTCGCCATCGCCGCGGTCGAGTCCTTCCTCGGGGGCGGCTCCACACCGCTGGTGCCCGACGTGCTCGCGGAGGGACTGGCCGAGGCCACCTCGCCCGGACGCCTGCAGATCATCGGGACCGAGCCGACCGTGCTCGTGGACGCCGCGCACAACCCGCACGGCGCATCCGCTCTCTCGTCCGCCATCGGCAGCTACTTCACCTTCGAGGAGCTCGCCGTGGTGATCGGCGTGCTGGAGGACAAGGACGCCGACGGCATCGTGGCGGCGCTCGCCCCGGTCGCGACCCGCTTCTACGTGACCCAGTCGGAGTCGGAGCGCGCGATCGACGCCGACGACCTCGCCTACATCGCGCGCGAGCACACCGGGGAGGTCTACGTCGACGAGTCGCCGGAGGCGGCCCTCGAGGCCGCCCGCGAGTGGGCGAACGACGGCGCCAACCGCGCCGTGCTCGTCACCGGGTCGATCACCCTCGTCGGCGACGCGATCCGCCTCGCGGGAATCGGGAAGTGGAAGCGGTGACCACCGCGCCCGCCGCACCCGCGCGCCGCCCGCGCCGGCAGCGCTCCGTCACGGAGATGCTGCTGTCGATCGTGCTCGGCCTCGAGGCGATGCTCGTCTTCTTCGTGACGCTCACCGCCTTCGGGCTGCGCGCGCTCGAGGCGCCGCTCGCCTTCGGGGGAGGGGCGGTGCTGATCGTGGCGCTGCTCGTGGCCGGACGCCTGCTCATGTACCCGTGGGGCGTCTGGGTCGGCTGGGTGCTGCAGGCCGTGCTGCTGGCCACCGGACTCCTCATCCCGCTGATGTACTTCATCGCGGCGTGCTTCCTGGCGATCTACATCTACTGCTTCGTCAAGGGCCGCCAGATCGACCGCCAGAAGGCCGCATTCGCGGCACGCAATCCCACCCCCAACCCAGGAGAAGACTCATGACCGTCGAAGAAACACTCGTCCTCGTCAAGCCCGACGGCGTCGCCCGCAACCTGACCGGTGAGATCCTGCGCCGCATCGAGGCCAAGGGCTACCAGCTCGTCGACATCAAGTTCGTCGAGGCCAGCCGCGAGCTGCTCGGCGCGCACTACGCGGAGCACGAGGGCAAGCCCTTCTACCTCCCGCTGGTGGAGTTCATGGAGAGCGGCCCCATCGTCGCGATCCGCGTGGCGGGCAACTCGGTGATCGAGGGCTTCCGCTCGCTCGCCGGAACCACCAACCCCACCACCGCGGCCCCCGGGACCATCCGCGGCGACCTCGGCCGCGACTGGGGCCTGAAGGTGCAGCAGAACCTCGTGCACGGCAGCGACTCGGTCGAGTCGGCGCAGCGCGAGCTCGCCCTCTGGTTCTAGGCCCTCTACCGACCGCTGGTTGAGTAGCGCCCGACGAAGGAGGACGCGTATCGAAACCCCGCACCTGGGGGTTTCGATACGCGATCTCGCTTCGCTCGCCTGCTACTCAACCTACGGAAGGGCCGGCGGCTACGCCGCGGCGACCTCGGCCACGAAGGCCGCGAAGGCCTCGGCGTCGCTGATCGAGCCCTGGTAGAGCTCGCCGTTGACGAGCACGGTCGGGGTTCCCACGAACTCGGTGACCGTGTCGCTGGCCAGCTCGCCGTCGGTGACGCGGTCGGTCGCCGCCGTCACCCAGTCGGCGAAGGTCTTGTCTCCGATGCAGGAGGCGACCTCGTCGCTGTCGGCACCCGCATCCGCCACCAGCGTCTTCAGGGCGGCGGTGTCGAGACCGCTCGTGTTCTCCTCCGGCTGCCCGGCGAACAGGGCGTCGTTCACGGCGAGGTACTGGTCGGGCTCGTAGTTGGCCACGCACACCGCGGCGTTGGCCGCGCGCGAGGAGTACTTGGTGCCCAGCGAGACGCGGTCGAGGATCGAGATCGGGTGGATCTCGAGTGTGGCAGCGCCCTGGGCGACCCAGCCGGTGATCTGCTCGGAGTTGGCGGAC
>Ga0247741_1000110_pt1 | contig 59126 bp, 49 predicted proteins | sample UWRJL213509R2_FD_180945 | JGI IMG/M metagenome (GOLD analysis project Ga0247741, IMG submission 180945) | Plant litter microbial communities from Arlington Agricultural Research Station in Wisconsin, United States - UWRJ-L213-509R-2 | ecosystem: Environmental > Terrestrial > Plant litter >... | reverse complement strand
TTATTGTTGGAATCGCGATTGGATTTATCCCTTCAATGGGCGAAATCGAGATCAATCCCGAAATCATTTTTCTGATATTTCTTCCGCCACTTTTGTATGATGCTTCTTTTAATATTTCTCCAAAACATTTTAAAACAAACCTGAATACCATAAGTACATTGGCAATTCCATTGGTTTTTCTAACCACTTTTTGGATAGCCGTCGTTTCACATTATATGATTCCCGGCATGAGCTGGTCATTATCTTTTGTACTCGGATCCATACTTTCTGCCACAGACGCCGTTGCTGCCTTAAGCATAACGAAAGGCCTCGGAATAGCAGAAAAAACCATTACCATACTCGAAGGCGAAAGTCTTATTAACGATGCTTCTGCCCTTGTTGCTTATCGCTTTGCTGTCGCGGCTGTAATGGGTTCAGCTTTTGTAATCTGGAAAGCCACACTCAATTTTGTACTTTTATTAGGCGGCGGTTTTTTAGTTGGTTTTGTAATGGCAAAAATTTTAGGATTCTTACTTTCAAGAGTTCATAAAAATATTAATGTTACCATTAGTTTTATGCTTTTAATGCCGTTTGTAACCTATTTAATTGCAGAACATCTTCATGTTTCCGGCGTAATCGCTGTTGTGGTTTTAGGTTTGGGTATTTCCCGTTTCAGCAATCAAATTTTCCCTCAAAACTTAAAAGACAGTTCAAAAAGTCTTTGGGACATTATTATTTTCCTTTTAAACGGATTAATTTTTATTCTAATCGGACTCAACTTTAGATACATTCTAAAAGCGATTGATAACGATCTGATTTTGCCTTATATCGGTTACGCATTTATTATTACCATTGTAGCATTATTAACGAGAATGGTAAGGATATTTTTTCAGAAAGTAAACCTGCAAAAAGCATTTCAAAACAATGACAAAAAGAAACGAAAAGTAAGCGAACACGCCCTGCTTGATACTAAAAACAGTTTTATCATCAGCTGGTCCGGAATGCGTGGAATCGTTTCTCTTGCCATCGCCTTAGGATTACCCAGATTTCTCGAAGACGGAACTCCTTTTCCGCAACGAAATGCCATTATATTTATTTCTGTAGCCGTCGTGCTTTTAACGCTTATTGGGCAAGGGCTTACACTTCCGTGGATTGTAAAAAAATTAAACCTGAATGAGAAAGAAGAAAAGAAATAAGTTAAAAACCTTTCCTATTTCCTGACATAATATTATTTCATAATTATAATGTTTTTTGTATATTTTTACCTAATAAATTAACCAAAAAACCAATTTAATGAATGACAATTTAAAATATGTTACGAAACTATTCAGCAGCGCAACATTCAGTCTTTTTAAAATTAATATTCTCGGACAATTATTAATTGCCCTTATCACCGTAACAAGTTTAATCACCATTATTTATCAATCATCAGGAACAGGAATGGGGCACGTAAACGGGCTTGCCATTATAACATTCTTATTGGCTATACGTCCAATTGGCTTTGGTTTAACCTTATTATCCCTTTTTATTATTCCGTTTTTGTTGTTTTCGTTTGGTAACAAATACGTGATGTCAAAAACAATTAATAAATTGATTTCAGACAAGGGTGAAGTTTTGCTTTTTCCCATTATTGATAAAATTCTAAACAGAGTCAAAGAAAAACAACCGGAATTATTGAAAACAGGTGCAGATAAAGCAATGCTGCAATTAAAACTAGTTCAAGCATTTAAAGATTCTAACGAAAACAAATGGCTGAAAAAAATACTCGTTTACGGACTTAAAAAAATAAAGCTGGATGAAGTTGATTTTAAAGATGAAAATGTAAGTTTTTCAGAAATCATTAAAGATAAGATCATAACGGCTTTAAAAAATATTTCGGAACCAAGCAGAAACTTTTTCTGGATTATTCTTGGTATCGAAATAACCCTTCTAATTTTAATCAGTTTTAAGATTATATAATAACAAACTAATACTTTGTAATTATGGAAAATACCATCGCAATTTATGGCGCTTACGGTCACACCGGAAAATTCATTTTAGCCGAACTTCAAAGACAAGGCTACAAACTAATTCTTTCCGGAAGAGACGAACAAAAGTTATTGGATTTAAAATCAGAATATCCGGATGCAATCGTAAAAGCAGCCGATATTAATGATGCAAAATCATTAGACGAAGCATTTTCTGAAGCAAAAATCATTATAAATGGCGCTGGGCCGTTTTTAGATACGGCTAAACCAATCATTGAGTCGGCTTTGCGATTAGGTATTCATTATATCGATTTAAGTGCCGAACAAAAAGCAGTTTTAGATGTGTTTGATCAATTCTCTGAACAGGCAAAATCTAAAGAAATTTTAGTTATTTCCGCTGTAGCTTTTTACGGCGGGTTAGGTGATTTACTGAGCACCGCAATAACTCAGGATTGGGCTAAAATTGATGAAATTAATATCTACATTGGCCTAAATTCCTGGCATCCTACAAAAGGAACAAAATTAACCGGAGATCGCAATCATTACGCAAGATTAACCTTAAAAGATAGTCGTTTACAAGAGCTTCAGCCAGGTACCTCAATAAAATGGGATTTTAAAAATCCTATCGGAATTAAAGATGTTGTGGCTTTGCCTCTTTCGGAAATTATTACGATTTCACGTCATTTAAAGGTAACTTCCATCAATACATTTTTAAGTCAAAATTCTTTAGATGATCTTCGAAACGCAGAAACGCCGGAACCGAAACCTACTGACGAAAAGAACAGATCGTCACAGCTTTTTGCTATAGAAGTTGTGGCAACAAAAGACAATATCAAGAGAAGTATTTTGGCTCAAGGCCGAGATATATATGCCGTTACAGCTCCTTTGGTTGTAGAAACCGTAAACCGAATTCTTTCTGCAAAAACAACAAAAACCGGTGTCACAACAATAGGTGAAGCATTTGATGCAGCCCACTTTTTGCAAGCATTAGATCAGGATGACATTACAATTTCTAACGTTGAAGAATCAAAATTAAAATAATTATAATGCCCAAATCTATATTTCTGATTGCCTTTCTTTTTTCTGCAATGCTTTCTGCCCAAAATAATTTTACAAAAGAAATTACAAAAGTAAAAGGTGATTTAAACAAAGACGGATTAATCGATTATGTTCAGGTTTTGCAGGATATTGTAAGCGAAACTGCGCCTTATAAACTAGAGGTTTATTTTGCAGAAACAAATGGCAAATTCAAGAAAATAATTTCGACAATTAAAGCCATCGATCCACAGTTTCCGGAAGGACGAGATGGGTATAACAACGGAAATTCCTTCTACGAAATAACCATTACAAAAGGAATTTTAAGTATTCACAACGAACTTATTCGCGGGAATTTCGAACACAAATTCAGATATCAAAACGGTAATTTTGAGTTAATCGGTTTTTCTCAAGTGTATTCTGACGGACAAGGAACTATGGGAATGATCGATTTTAATCTTTCAACGGGAATCAGAATAAAAACAACTGAACCTTACGGCGAAGATGATTTTCCGAAAACAAAAACTCAAAAGAAAATCATGATTCGGCCTTTGCCAAAACTACAGGATTTTACGCCTTTTACAAATGAATATTACTAGCTAAATCCGTTGGGTATGGTTTAAACACATAGAAACATAAATTTTATTTTGCGAAGAAAAGATTATCAAAAGAAACTCGTTTCTCACACATAGTCCCGAAGCATCGGGATTTGCTAATACAAATGAAACGTCTTTATTCACTCCTATAAGCTATGTTTGTTAATGCAAGTGAAACGCCTTTATTCACTTCAATAAACTATCTTCTATGTGTTAAAATTATTGTGCTCAACAGTTTTAAGATTTAACTTTTCAAAAAAGTTGCCTTTGCTTTTTTATTTGTAATTTCGATTTTCATAAAATTATAAATAAAAAATGGCTTCATTTATCAAACAAATATCTTTTCGCTGGTCAGATCTTGACCCCAATTTTCATGTTCGACACAGTGCTTATTACGATTTTGGTGCACAGCATCGTATCGAGATTCTAGAAGAATTAGGCTTAACTTTAAGAGTAATGCAAACACAGGGTTTTGGTCCTGTTTTGTTTAGAGAAGAATGTGTTTTTAGAAAAGAATTAAAACTGTCAGACAAAATATTCATTCACACCAAAACTTCAAAAATGAAAGCCGATGCTTCGCGCTGGTCTATTATTCACGAATTTAGAAAAGAAGACGATACGCTTTGTGCCGTAATTACTGTTGATGGTGCCTGGATGGACACCAAACTGCGTAAATTAGCTTCTCCAACACCGGAAATCGCTATTGAAGCTTTGAGTATTTTTCCTAAAAGTGATGACTTTGTTGGGCTTTAAATCCAATTCTTATAAAACACAAAACCGTTACAAATCAATGTAACGGTTTTTTTTTATATGCTTTTAGTTTATTTTAAACACATAGAACATAGTTTATTGAAGTGAATAAGTCGTTTCACTTACATTAACAATCCCGATGCTTCGGGACTATGTATGAGAAACTAGTTTCTTTTTCTGTTCTTTTTTGACAAAGACAACCTATGTTTTCTATGTGTTTAAATAAATTGACACTATTATTTTATTCTGCCAAAATTTTAAAAGTTCTGTTTAAATTCTCAGAAGAAATATTCAAAACATACATTCCTGTTATTTTTTTATTCGAAATATTTAAAGCAAAAAGCCCATTCGCGTCAGAAGCAATTTTTTCTTTTAGAATAATTTTTCCCGTCATATCGCTTAAAGTCACCGTTGCATAAGACGATGCATAATCCGGAATATTAATGAAAATTTGATCTTTTACCGGATTTGGATATACAATTCCTGAATTTTTATTCTGATTAAATTTATCCGTACTCAAAAAATCCTGAGTAAACAATCCCAAAACTTCTGTGGCGTTTAATGGATAATTAAAGATCTGAAGTTCATCAAATTGTCCTTTATAAGGCGCAGGCGCAGTTCCTGATGCAAGTTCCAGTTCGCCGATATTTCCAATAATTAAATCCGTTTCTTCAGAAATTCCTGTGACCGCCGTTTCATCCAATTCTGCAGAAAAAACACCATTAGTATAAATTCTCATTTTGTGGGCAATAACATCACGCATAATAACCACATTTACCCAATCATCTGTAAAATATTTGGCTGCAGCTGTTGTTACTTCTTTTTTTGTTTTATCATCATCAATTGCAAAACGCAAAAGTCCGCCCTTAATTTCTATATTATATCTTCTGCCGGTTGCGCCCGTTGTAGTGTTTTTGGTAAACGAACCTTTGCACAAAACATAAATACTCGTTGCCGAAGAACTAGGTAATAAAGCCGGAGCCGCTTTCATCCAAAATGAAACTGTAAACGAATTTTTATCAAACAATAAATGATCCTGATTCGGGATATTCACCATCGCCTTATTATTTGCCGATGTCGAAAAATCAATCGCATTATTTGCTTTTCCGGGAACTCTTACATTTGCATTATCATAGGCAATATCCAGCGCGCCATGATTGGCATAAGTTGTAATATCTGTAATCTGTTCTCCTTGAGAAGCCCTTTCCTTAAACGGCCAATGCCCAACCAGACTTGGCGTAAGCGCACGGAAACTCCAGACATCTCCCGTTGCAGTTCCTTTTTCGTTTTGAGCATCAATTCTCCAATAATAATTAGTTGCAACGCTCAAACCTGTAACAGGATAAGATGGATTTGCGGTATAAGCAAGATCTCCTAATTTTGTTAAATTGGAAGAATCTGTTCCAAAATATACAGAATACGTTACCGTGTTTGCACTTCCACTCCATTTTAAAGTTAAATTTCCATTTGTCAATTCCGCAGTCGCAAATCCGGAACTTGGGTTTGGAGCTGCTGCCTTAGTTGGCGCTAGCGGAATAGGCGGTGTAGTTAAAGATGTTGTTTCATAAACCGATGATTCTGTACTATTTGTTGCTTTAATACGATAATAATAAAGTGTATTTGGTATTAAACCCGCATCATTATAACTAATACTATTTGAATCAAGCGTAGCAATTACACTAAAATCTGTACCATTAACAGAACGCTCTACAATATAATTATTTTCATTAGTTGCACTGTCAATCCAGTTAACAGTTAAAGAACTCGATGCAGGATTTTCGGTAGAAACCAGATTCGTAAAATTGATATTCGATGGCGGAATCACAAAATCCGGAGGCGTTTCATTTGTCAATCCGTTAATGTAAATTTCAATATTGAGATAAGGCGCGTTAGTTGTACTTACCATTAAAGCATCGGCTACATTTTTATTTAAACCATTGGCATCTTCCCAAGCGTCAGGCATTCCGTCATTATCCGCATCCAAAGGAGCCGGAGCGCCATACACATGTCCGGCACCGCCGTTAATAAAACCAAATTGAGTTGTTAAATCCGTTTGAACATACACATACGTTGCCGTTGTTCCCTTCGACATTAGATCAGAAACCATTAAATTATCTACCTGATCGCGTCTTGGATAAGAGGAACCCACGCTCTCGACAATTTTATCATAAGCATTCTGAGCGCTTAAATTTGTGTTTTTCATTGGATAATCATAGGGAGTTGATAATATTGTAGAAATATCGCCCGTAGGATATCCGGTTAAATCTGCGGGAACCAGAGTTCCGTTTAGCATGCCGTCTTTATTATTATCAAAGTAATTTCCGGATCCGTACAACGAGAAATTATCATTTCCGCGGTTAAAAGGCGTCGAAATAGTCGTACTGGTATTTGGTCCGCCAATAAAATAATTGTTGATGATATTTACATCAGAACTTCCGGCAGAATCGCCACCCATAATATATGCATCGCCAGATTCAGTATGTCCGTAAGTGTTGCCGTAATTTCCCCAATTGTAAACCACGTTGTTTACAAATTCGTTAATTCCTTTGATTTTATTATTGCGGGTTTTGTTGCAGATATACAAGTTTCCAATCAGACTTATTTTTCCGCCGGATGGCTGAATCAATCCGCCCGCCGAATGGTTATGGCGGTGCAATCCCTGACCAATAATAGAATTCTGAATCGTAATATTATCCGGACTCACGCCTTTACTATCCCAATTAATTGAGAAAACTTCATCAGTTCCCCAGGTAAAAGTCATGTGGTCAAAAATCATATTCGCACCATTTGCAAGTCCGGAAGCGTCTTGGTTTTGAGCCGTTCCGCCATACCGAATTCTAAGATATCTGGCAATTGTATTATTAGATCCTGTAAAAGTAACTCGCGGCCCTAAAAACACAATTCCCTCGCCTGTTGCAGTTTGCCCGGCAATTGTTGTATTGCTTGCAACAACAACCGGAGTTTGCAAGTTTACAATTCCGCCAACCCGAAATATCACAAATCTCCCTTCCTGACTAACGGCATCCCGAAATGACCCCGGACCACTGTCGTTTAAATTGGTTACTAAATAAATCTGCGGATTTAAGGCGCCTCGTGCTCCGGTCGTAAATCGCCCAAAACCTGTTGCTTCAGGAAAAGCCAATGTTTGAGCTTGAAGATTAACAAAATTGTTAATAAACCCATAGAACATAAATAATTTAAGCAAAAACTTAAATTGTTGATTACTTTTTTTCATAAATTTTGGTTATATGTTAGTATAACTAATTTACTTATTCGATAAAAAGAGCGCATCCTGTCCCATCCTGCTTTATCCTATTCGGTATCAATATATTATAATTACAAAATCAACAAAAAACATTTCGCCGCTAATAATGCCTTATAATACTTTACGACACAATTACATTTAATAATTGCAAAACTTCGTAAATTAGCTTTTCTAACTTTCTTGGATTTTTACAAAATTTAAAGCACATGATCGATTTTACAAGAGACTTTAAAATAGCTTTTACTATTGCAATAATTGCACTTACAACCATTATTTTAGGTGCTATTACAGAAAGAGCATTGCGTTATTTTTTGTACCGAAAATTATCTGATAAAGAATACGATGCCACAGGATTAAAGTTTTTAAAACACTTAATTATAACCGTAATTTACATTTTAGGATTTGCTTTTGCTTTAATTCAAATTCCTGAATTTAAGATTATTGGTCACTCCTTTTTAGCAGGAGCAGGAGTTATTTCATTAGTCGCCGGACTTGCTTCTCAACAAGCTTTGAGTAATATTGTAAGCGGCGTTTTTCTGGTAATATTCAAGCCTTTCCGAATCAATGATAAAATCACCATCAATAATTTTGTCGGAACCGTTGAAGACATTAACCTGAGACAGGTTGTTTTAAAAGATGCTGAAAACAACCGAATTATTATTCCGAATTCCGTTATCAGCAATCAGATTATTGTAAACACCAATATGCACGATACCAAATGCTGCAAAATTATCGAAATTGGTATTGGTTACGAATCAGATGTTGACAAAGCGTTGGAAATTATGAAAGATGAAATTGAAAAACACCCTCTTTTTATCGATACCAGAACGGCTGAAAATAAGAAACAAAACATGCCTTTGGTTGTGGCGCGTGTTGTAGCTCTGGCAGATTCAAGCGTTACCTTAAAAGCCTGGGCGTGGGCAAAAAATTCTACCGATGGTTTTGTCATGTATTGCGATTTATTGCAAAGCATTAAAAAACGTTTTGATCAGGATAATATTGATATTCCGTACCCGCAACAGGTTGTAACACTTAAAAATAACGATACAAAAACAGTATAAAAGTAAATCAGTTTATGAAATCTCCTGAAATTGTTCCGATAAAAACCTCACATCTGTTTCCTGTTTTGGATGATTTATTAATTCAGCTATTAAAATCATTAACAGAAGACGAATGGAATGCCAGAACAGTCGCTAAAAAATGGATGATAAAAGATATTGCTTCTCATTTACTTGACGGAAATTTAAGAGGTTTGTCCTTTTCAAGAGATCATTATTTTGGAGAAAAACCAGAAAATATTAATTCCTATAGTGATTTAGTTGACTTTTTGAATCAGTTAAACATGACCTGGACAAATGCCACAAAACGCCTTAGTCCCAATGTTATAATTGAATTATTAGAAAGTACTGGAAAACAATATTCAGCTCATTTACAAACATTAGATCCTTTTGAAGATGCTATTTTTTCAGTCGATTGGGCCGGCGAAGAAACATCACTAAACTGGTTTCATATTGCCCGCGAATACACAGAAAAATTTCTGCATCAGCAACAAATCCGAAATGCTGTTGGCAAACAGGCACTTTTTACAAAAGAATTGTTTTATCCTTTTATCAGCACATTTATGTACGCTTTGCCACATACTTACCGAAATGTTTCGGCACAAAAAGGCACGATTGTAACTTTGGTTGTAAAAACTGAAATTGGCGGCGAATGGAGTATTATTAGAAAAGAACATAATTGGGTGTTTATCGAATCTTTTAATACTGAACCAAATGCAACAGTTAAAATTAATCCTGACGATGCCTGGCTTTTATTCTCAAAAGGAATAACACCGGATGATGCAAAACAAAAGGTAGAAATTCTTGGTGATGAAAAACTGGGCGAATTTGCCTTAAATATTATTGCCGTTATGGCGTAATGCAAAACCGTTATTTTCTGATAACTTTAAGATTTTAAGTTTTGCATTTAAAATGGTAAACTTTAATTTTATAGTTACAGCAAATCAAAAACTAATTCTGAAATGAAAAAGATACTATATATATTATTACTTCTTCCTTTGCTTTGCCTTTCGCAACAGCAAAAAATAAAAGAACTTGATATTAATTTAACCAATTATGAATATCCGTTTCCAGTTCAGTTTTTAGAATTGAGCAATCAGCGCCAGCTCTTAAAAATGGCGTATATGGATATCAAACCGGATAATTACAACAACAAAAATATCGTTTTACTACATGGAAAAAACTTCAACGGCGCTTATTGGGAAACGACAATAAAAGCGTTAACAAAAGAAGGTTTTCGTGTGATTGTTCCTGATCAGATAGGTTTTGGGAAATCGACAAAACCGGAAAATTATCAATATTCTTTTCAGCAATTTGCCCAAAATACCAAGAAATTACTAGATCATTTGGGAATAGCAAAAACAACAATCCTCGGACATTCGATGGGCGGAATGTTAGCCACAAGATTTACTTTAATGTATCCTGAAACGGCTGAAAAATTAGTATTGGAAAACCCAATTGGCTTAGAAGACTGGAAAGTTGTTGTTCCATACCAAACTATAGATTCGTGGTACGAAAGCGAATTGAAACAAAATTATGAGGCCATAAAAAAATACCAAATAGCGAATTATTATGACGGAAAATGGAATGCAGATTTCCAAAAATGGGCAGAACTTTCCGCCGGCTGGACATCGGCTCCAAATTACGATAGAGTCGCCTGGAATTCTGCTTTGATGTATGATATGATTTTTACTCAACCTGTTGTTTATGAATTTAAAAATATCAAAAGTCCGACTTTATTAATCATCGGAACAAGAGATAAAACGGCGATAGGGAAACAATTTGTATCTGAAGAAGTCAAAAAAACATTGGGAAATTACGCCGAATTAGGAAAAAAAACGCAAAAGGCAATTCCGAATTCAAAATTAATAGAAGTTGCTAATACGGGACATTTACCACATGTTGAATCTTTCGATCAATTTATAAAACCATTAATTGTATTTTTGAAGCAATAATTTTATTTTTTTTGCCACGAATTATTTTTAATTAATTTATGAATAAAATTCGCGAATTGCTGCCTGTTCGCTGTCGCTCAGGTCGTGGCGGGAAAACTCAACTTACTAATCTAAAAACTAAAATATTATGTTTACAATCGAACAAATAAAAGAAGCGCATGCCAAAGTAAAAAGCGGTGCAGATTTTCCAAATTATATACAAGACTTAATCATTCTTGGCGTAAAAGGCTATGACACTTTCGTAAATGACGGACACGTAGAATATTACGGCGTAAACAATTACAGCGTTACTGCTGACGAAAAATATCCTGAAATTAAAATCGAAGCCGTTGCCAACAAAGAACGTTTTATCGAATTTTTAGTCCTTCATCAGGATGGTCAAACTGATTATCTTACTTTTTGCAATCACGCGGCACAATGCGGAATCGCAAAATGGAGAGTTGATATTATCGAAATGACCTGCACCTATTTTGATGTAGCCGGAAATGAAATATTGATCGAAAAAATTCCGGGTTAATCACAAAAATTTCAAAAAAATGTCGAAACTTTCTCCCCTTATAAATCCTGAAGAACTTTTAAAATTAAAAGATTCCGCAGAAATCATTATAGTTGATGCAAGAGCCGGACTAAACGCCAAAGAAAATTACAAAAATGAACATCTTAAAAATGCTCGTTACGTTGATTTAAATCAGGATTTAGCAACCGTCGAAGATCCCGCAAACGGCGGAAGACACCCACTGCCTTCTTTCGAAAAATTTTCTGAAGTACTTTCAAAAATCGGAGTTTCCCAAAAAAGTCACGCCATTATTTATGATGACAAAAACGGATCAAATGCCGCTGCAAGATTTTGGTGGATGCTAAAATCAATAGGACATGAAAAAGTTCAGGTTTTAAATGGAGGTTTACAGGCCGCTATAAAAATTGGTCTTGAAACAAGTTCTAAAATTGAAGATTTTGAACCAACTGAAAATTATCCAATTACAAAATGGGATTTGGCTCTTGCTGATATTGAAGAAGTCGAAAAAGCGCGAAATAACGACCAAAATATCGTAATTGACGTAAGGGATAAAAATCGTTTTGATGGTTTAACAGAACCGCTGGATTTAATTGCCGGCCATATTCCGGGCGCAATTAATGTTCCTTTTAGTGAAAATTTAAACGAAGATGGTTTTTATAAATCAGCTGAGGTTTTAGCCAAAAAATATGGTGAAATTATAGGCAATGTAAAACCCGAAAATGTAATAGTGCATTGCGGTTCAGGAGTAACTGCCTGCCATACTTTATTAGCAATGGATTATGCCGGAATCGAAATTCCAAAACTTTATGTGGGATCCTGGAGCGAATGGTCAAGAAACGATCGCGAGATGTTTACACAAGAAACAAAATAATCATGAAGTAAAATTCATAATATTTGCTATAGATTAAAGGATTAAAATGATTTTAAAAACCAGCGCTAATCTTTTAATCTGTGTCAAAAAACAAATAAACAGAAATGCAACATTGGGATATACTTTTATCAAATCTGGTAAATAAAAAAGCTTTCATAGAAACAATTCTTTCAGGTGAAGCAAAAGGAGAATTGGCAATTTTCAACAATAAAAAAGGGATTCTGTTTTCTGATATTGCAATTGAAAAATTCATCGAAAAAGAATATCAATACGATTCTGTTGAAGCTTCTCCTGAATCTCACAGACAATTGCGTACTTTTTCTTCGGGTGAACGCAAAAAAGAGTTTTTAAAATACTGTATCAAACAAAAACCTGATTTTATTATTTTCGATAATCCGTTCGATCATTTAGATCAGGCTTCGCGCGTAATTCTGGCAGAATCATTAAAAGATTTGGCAAATGTTATTGCGATTATTCAAATCGTAAATCGTGTTACAGATGTGCTTCAATTTGTCGAAAACAAAGCGCAGATTAAAGATAACACGTTTGAATTGCATCCTATTTCAAAAACCGAAAGTCATTTTAAAACCTTAAACGCCGCAGCAATTCCAAAAGCTATCGAGCCGCATTCCTTCCACGAAAGTGTATTAATAAAAATGGAGAATGTTTCTGTAAGTTACGACGAACGCAAAATCGTTGACAACATTTCATGGACAATCAAACAAGGCGAATTCTGGCAATTAATTGGTCCCAATGGTTCCGGAAAAAGCACCATTTTATCTTTAATTACAGGCGATAATCCAAAAGGATTTGGTCAGGATTTATATTTATTCGGAAGAAAAAAAGGAAGTGGTGAAAGCGTTTGGGATATTAAAAAACAAATTGGAATCTTCGCGACTTCCATGACTGATTTATTCCAAAAAAGTCACACTTTAGAAGAAATGATTCTTTCCGGATTTTTCGATTCTATCGGACTTTATATTGAACCAACCACGCATCAAAAACAAATTGTTTCGCAATGGCTCGAAGTTATCGAAATGACACATTTACGAAAAAAGCGTTTTATAGATCTTTCCATCGGTCAACAAAGAGTCGGATTGATTGTTCGTGCCGTTTTAAAACATCCGCCATTATTAATTCTCGATGAACCTGTAGAAGGTCTGGACGACGAAAATGTCGATTTGGTCATTCAGCTTATCAACACCATCAAGCAAGAAACAAACGTGAGTATTTTATATGTTTCACACCGTATCGAACGCGGCCTCGCTCCTACTTCTGTTTTTGAGCTTATTCCAACTCCAACAGGCTCAATCGGAAAAATAAAATACCACTCAGAATTGAATTAAAAACACATAAATGAATTTTAAATACCTCTTATTAATAACTACAGCGTTATTAATTTCTTCCTGCGCAGGCACAATTTCAACCACAGAAAAAGAATATAAAGTAACAAATACCCCAAAACTTGAATCAGACTGGAAATTTAATCCCAAAGAATGGACTCTTAAAAATGATACCTTAAAAGGAAACGGAGGTCCGATGCATTGGGGCGTAATAGAATCAAAGAAAAAGCTTCCTCAAAATTACGAGATTACCTTAAAAGTAAACATGACCAAAGAATCTTTGTTTGAAATGATGCTGAACATCGATAAAGACAAATACATCAGAACATATCTTTATCAAATCGATCAAAATATAGTAATTGGAAAAGGAACTTACAAAAAAGGAAGCGACGAATACAATAAACGAGGCGGGCCAACTTTATTCAAAAAACCATTAAAATTGGAAAACAATAAATGGTATGTTTTAAAAATCAGAGTTTTAAACAATCAATTATCATTTTCAGTTGATAATGAAAACACTTTAGAATGTTCTCTCGAAAAAAGCAATCTAAGCCAAAAAGGAACATTAGGATTTATAACAAATGGAGAAGCTAAAATAATTGATTTGACAATTAAAGTCCTTCAATAAATAGTATTCTAAACTCAGTTAAAAAACGAATTCCACTAATTTACACGAAAAAATTAATCTGTGTAAATTAGTGGAATTTTTGTTTCTATATTAAATTATCTAATTTTCTAATTGACAAATTATCTAATTAATTCTCTTCCTCTTCAATGCTGTGGGTCTTTCCATAATTGCGCCATTTCTCGATACAATCCTGAAAATCCTGTGGCAATTCGGTATCAAAACGCATCATTTCACCAGTTGTTGGATGCACAAAACCAAGTGTTTTAGCATGCAAGGCCTGGCGTGGCAATACTTTAAAACAATTCTCGATAAACTGTTTGTATTTGGTAAAGGTAGTTCCTTTCAAAATCAAATGACCACCGTAACGCTCGTCATTAAACAACGGATGCCCGATGTGTTTCATGTGCGCGCGAATTTGGTGCGTTCTTCCCGTTTCTAATTTGCAGGAAATCAAGGTTACATAACCAAAACGCTCCAAGACTTTATAATGCGTAATTGCTGGTTTTCCTATTTCCGGATCAGCAAAAACCGCCATTTGCATACGGTCTTTTAAATGTCTGGCAAGATTTCCTTCAATCGTTCCTTCTTCTGCGACAACATTCCCCCAAACAAGGGCAATATATTCACGTTCAGAAGTTTTCGCTTCAAATTGTTTCGCCAAATGCGTCATTGCCGCTTCTGTTTTGGCAACAACCAAAAGTCCGGATGTGTCTTTATCGATTCTATGAACCAATCCAGGACGTTCGCTGCTGTTCATTGGCAAATTATCAAAATGATGTGCCAAAGCATTTACAAGCGTTCCCGTATAATTTCCGTGACCAGGATGCACCACCATTCCCGGCTCTTTATTAATCAGTAAAAGCGCGTCATCTTCATACACAATATTCAACGGAATATCTTCCGGCAGAATATGGTTTTCAAACGGCGGATGCGATAACATAACTGTCACGACATCAAAAGGTTTAACCTTATAATTTGATTTTACCGGAATATCATTTACAAAAATGTTTCCTTCAGCTGCGGCATTCTGAATTTTATTTCGGGTCGCATTCTGAATCAAATTCATTAAATATTTGTCAATACGTAAAAACGCCTGACCTTTTGGGACCTCAAATCTAAAATGTTCGAATAATTCGTCTTCCAGATCTAAATTTTCAATATTATTGTTCATCTTGTGGGGTTTCTGCAGGCGTTGCTGTACTATCTGTCGCCTGACTTTCATCTACATACGATGCTTTTCCGTCTCCTAAAACCAAATCAATTTTAGAAGCTTTAAGCACACGGTCTCCTACTTTTAAGTTTCTTCCTTTGTAACGCATTTCCAAAACCATATCTTTTCCTAAGTTTGGAATATAAGTAATTGTTCCTTCCTGAAGTCCTAAAGCTTTCAAAGTGGGAACTGCTTCACGATACGTTTTTTCGATCAAATCCGGAATTTTAACAGAAGAAAAACCAGAGGCATTAATTTTAATATATATTTTTCGACCTACTTTTACTTTCGTTCCCGGCAACGGATCTTGCTCAACAACACTGTATTTAGGAAATCCGCTTCGATAATCAACACTATCCAAAAGCACATAATCCAGGTCTAATTCATCCAATTTTGATTCTACTTGCTCCTCTGTCAATTTAGACAAATCCGGAACCGTAATTTCATGTCCGTGATCAGTTGTAAAAGTCAACCAATGCATAAACAAATAACCTAAAACAGCAATAATAGCAACCGCACTCAATAGTTGTAAAAAAAACACACGGCTAGTTAAATACTTACGTAAACTCATAAATTTATTTTTAGTTGTCGCAAAGATAAAGCTATTTCGTTTCAAAAAAAATGATAATTTTGTTTAAAACAAGAAAGTCTTATGATTGTCATCCTGAGTGAAGTCTAAGGACAATTTTAAGAAGCTGTTTCCTGCTGTCCGCTGTATCTTTTCCTGGCTAAAGAAGCCAGAAAAGGATGCCGCTCCCATCAGGGCTAGGCTTTAGGTTTCATAAGAACGCTCTTTTTTATAAGACGCCGTTGTCAGACTGAGCGGAGTCGAAGTCGCCGCAAAGTGATTCAGCAAACGGGACTTCGACTCCGCTGAGTCTGACAAACAAAACAATAAAAACGAACAAAAAACTAATTCGAGAAAATTAGTGCTATTAGTGGCAAAAAAACAAATACACAGTTAAACAATAAACGATTAAACAACATAAAATGAAAAACATAGCCATCATAATGGGCGGATATTCAAGCGAATATAAAATCTCACTTATCTCAGGAAACGTAGTACACCAATATTTGGACAAAACAAAATACAACGGATTCCGTATTCATATTTTCAAAGAAAAATGGGTGTATGTAGACGAAAACGACGCTGAATTTCCAATCGACAGAAATGATTTCTCTGTTACTGTAAATGGAGAAAAAATCACTTTCGACTGTGTTTTCAACGCCATTCACGGTACGCCGGGCGAAGATGGATTAATGCAGGCTTATTTTGAATTATTAGGAATTCCGCAATCATCCTGCGATTATTATCAATCGGCGCTTACGTTCAACAAACGTGATTTATTATCGGTTTTAAAACCATACGGAATCAAAACAGCAATTTCTTACTACTTAAATAAAGGTGACGAAATCAATACAGACGAAATCGTAAAAAAAGTAGGTTTGCCATGTTTCGTAAAACCAAACAAAGCCGGTTCAAGTTTCGGAATCTCAAAAGTAAAAACCGCAGCCGAATTGCCAATCGCAATTGAAGTGGCTTATAAGGAAGACAACGAAATCATCATCGAAAGTTTCCTTGACGGAACAGAAGTTTCTGTTGGCGTAATAAATTATAAAGGAGAAATTAAGGTTTTACCTATTACAGAAATCGTTTCAGACAATGATTTCTTTGATTACGAAGCCAAATACGAAGGAAAATCTCAGGAAATTACACCTGCGAGAATTTCAGAAGAACTAACACAAAAAGTGGGCGAAACTGCTAAACGTGCTTACGAAGTCTTAAAAATGAAAGGTTTCTCAAGAAGTGAATTCATTATTGTAGACAACGAGCCGTATATGCTTGAAATGAACACAATTCCGGGTTTAACAACCGAAAGTTTGATTCCACAGCAAGCCAAAGCTGCCGGAATTTCTCTTGAAGATTTGTTTACCAATGCAATTGAGTTAGCGCTTCTTTAAGGCTCTAAGATACTAAGGTTCTGAGGTTCTAAGACTTCAGAATCTTAGTCTTTTTTTGACCCATTTTTATCAGACTGAGCGTCCCGAAGGCTTCGGGAGAAGTCCCGCAAAATAACTAAAAGCTTACTTCATAAAAAACTTAGTAACTTAGAATCTCAGAACCTTAGCATCTTAAGAAATGAAAGAAATCTTTGAATGGAATAGACTATTTTTTAACGAGCTTCCCGAAATTTTTATTCTGGAAGTAATATTTCGTTCAACTGTAATGTTTACTATTTTACTGCTTACGCTAAAATTGGCCGGTAAAAGAGGTGTAAAACAATTATCTATTTTTGAAACTGTAATTATTATTGCACTTGGATCGGCAGCCGGCGACCCAATGTTTTATGAAGATGTGGGAATTGTACCCGCAGCAATTGTTTTCTTGGTAATCATTGTTTTATACCGCGCCGTAACCTGGCTTACCGGAAAAAGTAAAAAATTTGAAGAATTTATAGAAGGAAAAACCGAATGTTTAATCCAAGACGGAAAATTTTCTGTATCGAGTTTCAAAAAAGAAACTTTGGCCCAGGATGAATTTTTCTCAGAACTTCGGATACGATCCATCGAACATTTGGGTCAGGTAAAACATGCTTTTATAGAAACCAGCGGAGAAGTAAGTGTGTTTTTTTATGAAGATAAAGATGTACAATTTGGTTTGCCAATTTTGCCGGCTGCATTCAATGAAAAAAGCAAAATTATTATAACCGATGGTATTCATGCCTGCACTTTTTGTGGCCATACCGAAGAACAAAAGACAGGTACCGCAGTTTGTAAAGTTTGCAAAAAAGACGAATGGGTTCCTGCTATAAAAACACTTAGGATAACGTAAAAATAAAATTCCAAATTCCAAAAAGCTTCAAAACAAAAACTTTGAACCTTTGCAACTTTGAACCACTGAATCTTAAAAAAAATGAGAAAAGCCATATTCCCGGGATCATTTGATCCTATTACACTTGGGCACGAAGATATTATCAAAAGAGGAATTTCACTTTTTGATGAAATCGTAATCGCAATTGGTGTCAATGCCGAAAAAAAATACATGTTTTCCCTCGAAGAAAGAAAACGTTTTATTGAAGAAACGTTCAAAGATGAACCTAAAATATCTGTTATTACTTATGAAGGTTTAACAATTGATTTAGCCAAAAAATTAAAAGCCAATTTCATATTAAGAGGTTTGCGCAACCCTGCCGATTTTGAATTCGAAAAAGCCATTGCACATACCAACAGAAAGCTTTCTAAAATAGAAACGGTATTTTTATTAACCGCAGCAAGCACATCTTACATAAGTTCAAGTATTGTTCGTGATGTATTGCGAAATGGTGGTGAATATGAAATGCTGGTCCCGGATGCGGTTAGGGTGAAGAAATAAATGAAGAAAATAAAAACTGTAAACGTCTCAAATGTAGCCATACAATTTGTGATTCTGCTGCATTTTCTAATTCCGTTCAATAAAATATGCAGCCAAAATAAATCTGATTTTGGTAAAGAAATAAATTCTATTGAAAAGTACAATTTGGAGGAAATTAATTTTATGGATTCTGAAGAAAATGTAAAATTAAGCGGAACTTTACTTTTTCCTAAAATTAACTATTCAAAAATTGTTATTATTACGCCTGGAAGCGGTCAAAATAATAGGGATTCACATTATATTATAGCAGAAGAACTATTAAGGAACGGAATTGCAGTTTATCGATTTGATGACAGGGGTGTTGGAAAATCGGAGGGTAAGGTGAATTTTAGTGTCGATCAAATTATCAAAGACTTATATTATGCCTTGAAAAATATTCAAAAAATAGATTCACTTTCTAATAAACAAATAGGGGTTCTCGGGCACAGTTTAGGTGGGATCGCTACAATTGATGCTTATCAAAACGAACTTAATATAGATTTTTCAATACTGATATCTACACCAATTGAAAAATTTGCAACATTCACTAAACCTCAATATAGTTGCAAAAGTAATCCTAAAATAAAGTTAAGTACCCAGACACTCTTTCAGAATTTAAAAATTCCGATGCTATTTATTGCAGGAAGCAATGACAGCTTTTTTGACGCCAAGAAAACTGCTCAATTAATAAATGACATAAACAATAAAAATATAGATGTCAAAATATTAAACGGACTAAATCATTTTTTAAGGGCAGGAACTGATGATTGGAAAAAAACAAAACAATACAGCAACTTATACGAAATAGATCATCAAGCCCTTAATGAAATTATAAACTGGATAGTAAAAATATAATAGAATGATCTCCTTATAAATTTGTAAAACAAGTCAATTATAAGTAATTTCGCATTTTTAAATAAACAACAATAATGAGCATCGAAAGAGAATTAAACAAACGCAGTGGATCTAAATGTGAACTTTGTGGAGCAGAAGAAAACCTAAAAGTATATCAGGTATTACCAACTCAAAAAGGCGGTCTTGATGAAAGCATATTTGCTTGTGCAACTTGTATTGACCAAATTGAAAACCCTGATAATGTAGATTTAAATCACTGGAGATGTCTTAATGACAGCATGTGGAATGAAAATGTTGCTATACAGGTTGTTGCCTGGAGAATGTTAAGCCGTATGCGAGCTGCAGGATGGCCTCAGGAATTATTGGACATGATGTATTTAGACGAAGATACGCTTGCGTGGGCAAAAGCAACCGGCGAAGGTGAAGATGAGGAAAACAAATTGGTTCACCGTGATAGTAATGGCGTAATTTTAGAACACGGAGATTCTGTTGTTTTAATCAAAGATCTTAAAGTAAAAGGATCAAGCATGGTGGCCAAACAAGGAACAGCGGTTCGTAACATTCGTTTAGATCACGAAAACGCGGAATATATTGAAGGAAAAGTAGACGGACAGCAGATTGTGATTATTACGCAGTACGTGAAGAAAATATAAGTTTTCAGTCTCAGTTTTCAGTTTTCAGTAGACTGATTACTGAGACTGGGACTGAAAACTGAAACTAAACAAAAAAGGCTATTCAAAATCTGAATAGCCTTTTTTAGTTTTATACTTAAAGTAAATTATTTTTGAAATAATTTATTGATCTGATCTTTTACAAATGGCTCAGAAACACTGCTTGTTGCAGAAGTAGCTTCTTTGCTTGAAACCATAAACTGAACTGTAGCTTTCTCAGGAAGAACACTTCCTGTGTAGTGCAACCAGATATAGTTATTAGGCAATTCTAATTTAATATCATATAATGGGCTTGCAGAAAAACCTCCCATAATAATATTATAAAGACTTGTGTAATCATTGTTTACATTTTTAAATGAAAACTTTCTGATTGGAGAAGAATCGTCATCGTTTTGAATACTAGTGTAATATACAGTATATTCATCTCCAATTTTTTGAATATAGTTGTTATTTACTTTTCCTAATTTTTCAACAGGAACAGTTTCAAGAACCTTAATCTGTGCAAACGAAACAACACTAAAGAACAAAGTGGCAAGGGTAATAATCTTTTTCATAACGGAATTTGGGGTTAATTTATACTTCTATAATAATCGCCGAAATTATGAAAAATTACTTCTAAAAACACTGTTTCATTAACATTAAATTGTGATTTTTGGTTCAAATTTATTTTTTCCAAACGTAAAAAACATACAACTTTTTAATAATCAATAAATTAGATGTGAAATTCCAACCATTCAGACTTTATTTTTTTATTAAAAATTTCAAAATTATAAATATTATCGTTCCTCTTCTTTCTTTACAACTTTACGGGCGACTTCAATTTTAAATTTTTTCCCCTTCATTTTCTCATCTTTCACATTGTTAAGCAAGTCTTTTACCTTATTGAATTTTACAGCGGCAAACGAAATAAAATCTTTCACTTCGATCAATCCTAAATCGCCTTTTTCCAATTTTCCTTTTTGAGAAAAGAAACCAACAATGTCTATTTTATTCAGTTTTGTCTTTTTTCCTCCACTTATATAAATGGTTTGGTATTCTGGAGGTTTTGGTAAGGTTGTAGTGTTTTCTACATCTAAAACTTCCATTTCGTAGTTAATGTAATCCAGTTTTTTTTCACTTTCGTGGATGATAATATAGGCGGTTCCAGTAGCCTGCATACGTGCTGTACGTCCATTACGATGTGTAAATTCGTCTTCTTTTAAAGGTAAATGATAATGAATTACGTGTTTCATTTCCGGAATATCCAATCCACGTGCCGCTAAATCGGTTGTGATTAAATAACTCATACTTCCGTTTCTAAACTGAATCAAAGCACGCTCGCGTTCTTCCTGATCCATTCCCCCATGATAATAAGTCGAGTAGATTCCTTTTTCGTTTAAAGTGTCGCTAATACGTTCTGCGGCATCGCGATGGTTACAAAATATAATAGCCGATTGCGATTTCAAGGAACAAATTAAATTGAACAAACTTCCCAGTTTATCTTTGGCAGGCGAAACAATCATTTTCATCGAAAGATTCGCTTTTTCTTCTTCTTCCGGAATAAAATCTAAAACGGTTGGATTGATTACCCGCGTGTATCTCGGAATCTCAATATCGGATGTTGCCGAAACCAAAACACGTTTGTTCAGTTTGGTTAATTTACCGATGATATATGACATTTGCTCATGGAAACCCAATTGCAGTGATTTATCAAACTCATCTAAAATTAAAGTCTGAATTTTATCTGTTCTAAAAGTATCTCTGTCGATGTGATCTGCAATTCGGCCCGGAGTTCCAATTAAAATGGCCGGCGGATTGCTTAAGTTCTTGATTTCAGTATCAATTGAATGTCCGCCATAGCAGATATTCACTTTGTATTGAGTTCCCATTTTTTTCCAAACCTGCTCAATTTGCAAACCCAATTCGCGCGAAGGTACCAAAATTAAACATTGAACTGAAAGAATTTCAGGCTGTAATAACTCTAAAATCGGAAGTAAAAAAGCCAGTGTTTTTCCTGATCCTGTCGGGGAAAGCAGCAAAACATTGTTGTCGTTTAAAATTGCGTCCTGAGCAACTTCTTGCATTTCGTTCAGGCTCTCTATACCTAAATTCGAAAGTATATTATTGGAATGGTGATTTTTATTCATTTTGCAAAAGTAGGTAAATTTGTTTCAAGTTTTCTTTGTTTCAGGTTTCAAGTTGAATGCTGGTTGTGTTTTTAACCGCAAAGTTCGCAAAGGTTTACGCAAAGTTCGCAATGTTTTCTATTTAATCTCGCAAAGCCGCAAGGCCGCAAAGTTATATTCACTCAGCTTTGCGAACTTAGTGTTTTTACAAAATCTTACTAATTAAAAAACTTTGCGCTTTTGCGGTAAAATCCCAAAGTTGCTCTACTCCTATTTCAACCTGAAACAAATAAAACTTTATATTTGACTTTTCTATTAAAACTAAACCATGAAACTTTTTACCATTATCATTTCACTTTTTACCATCACCATTTTTGCTCAGAACAATAAAAAATACGATACTTTTTTTGAGAAAGGAAACGGAAATCAATCGGCTTCTTATACCGAAACTATTGCTTATTATACCCTTTTGGCTAATGATTTTCCAACGATTCAAATGAAGGAAATGGGTTTGACAGATTCAGGTGAACCTTTACACATGGTCGTTTACAATCCTGAAAAAGAATTTGATTTTGAGAAAATTCAGAAAAACAAAGCGGTTCTTTTTATCAATAACGGAATCCATGCCGGCGAACCTGACGGAATCGACGCCACAATGCAATTTTACAGAGATTTAGCAACGGGAAAGATGAAAGCTCCAAAAAATACGGTTTTGGTTTGTATTCCGGTTTACAATATTGGCGGTGCTTTAAACAGAAATTCCACAACAAGAGCCAATCAGGATGGGCCGGAAATTTATGGTTTTAGGGGAAATGCCAGAAACTACGATTTAAACCGTGATTTAATGAAATCAGACACTCGCAATACAAAGAGTTTTGTTGAGATTTTTCAAAAAATAAATGCCGATGTTTTTATCGATAATCACGTAAGCAACGGCTCTGATTATCAATACAAATTAACGTATATTATGACACAGCATAATAAATTGGGAACTGTTTTGGGTGATTTTATGAATAATGAAATGATGCCGGCTTTGGTAAAAGATTTACAGAAAAAGAAAATAGAAACAACGCCTTATGTTGATTCTTTTAAAGATACGCCAGATAAAGGTTTTGGGCAGTTTGTTGATAGTCCGCGTTATACAACCGGGTACACTTCGTTGTTTAATACGATTGGTTTTGTCGTTGAAACTCACATGCTTAAAAAATATGCCGATCGTGTAAAAATGACTTACGAATACATGAAATCAACTATGGATTTTACCGATGCCAATTATCAAAAGATAAAAGAACTTCGAGTAAAAAACCTCGAGCAATATCAGCCTAAAAAACCATACACTTTACAATGGGAACTGGACAGCACAAAAGCAACGACTTTTTCGTTTTTAGGATATGAAGCGGGTTACAAAAAAAGCGAAGCCACAACCGGAAATCGTTTGTATTACGACAGAAGTAAACCTTATAAAAAAGACGTTCCGTATATCAAAGAATTCAAATCAGTAAAAGATGTTGTTATACCTTCTGCTTATATCATTCCGCGTGGTTACTGGAATATTATTGATCTTTTGAAAAACAATAACATCTCGTTTACGTCACTTAAAAACGATACGATTATGGAAGTTGAAAGTTATAAAATTGCCAATTTTAAAACGGTTCCAAATGCTTATGAAAGTCACTATTTACACCGAAATACAACCGTAACTTCTAAAGTCGTAAAAATGGCTTTTGCCAAAGGCGATTATTTAGTTCCAACAAATCAAAAAGGCGTAAAATATTTAGTGGAAGCTTTTGAACCGGAAGGTATTGATTCTTTTTTTAACTGGAATTTCTTCGATGCGATTTTACAGCAAAAAGAACATTATTCTGAATATATTTTTGAAGATACTGCGGCTAAATTATTAAAAGATAATCCACAATTAAAAGCCGAATTGGAATCGAAAAAACAAACTGACACTGCATTTACTAAAAATCCTGAAGCGCAATTAGAGTGGATTTACAAACATTCTGCCTATTATGAAAAGTCGCATTTGCAATATCCGGTTTATCGATTGCTATGATTTTTTTTTATCTCTTTTTTTACCGCAAAGTGCCCTAAATTTTTTGTTTTATTTTGGATGCTTGTGTAAACTTTAAGATCGCAAAGTTACTCGTAGTAATCTTTGTCAGGTTTGAAATTTGAAGATTAATTCTCTGAATAAAATGAATCATATTATGAATTTTCTTAATTTGCCTTTAATTCAAAACAAAAACTTATTCAAAAAATATATCAATTATGGGATTATTCAACAATTTATTCAATAGCAAAAAAGCACAAAATAATTCTAAAGAAATTAATGAAATTGAAAACGTAAAATATTTTTCAGATGAAAATGATTTTCTTGAAAAATTTGGTGCCATCGAATTGGATAAGCAAAGAAATCTTTTTAATGTAATTGGAGAGAATTCCTGGAATGTAGACATGCATAAACAAGAAATCTATTTTGGAGAAAATCTAACTTTTCCAATTAAGGTTTTGGGATCTTTTTCGCATTCATCTGAAACGTGGCTTTGGATTTGGGAAAATAAAGTTGGCGGATATTCTGAAACCATAATGGAGAAAGCGCTTTTATTAAAAAAATATGGCGAAGAAAACAATATCAATTTACTAAAAATACCCCAGTTTGATGCTGTTGAAAATGATTTGCATTTAATTGGCATGATGGCTTCTCAATTGTTTAATTCTAGTGCCTATTATCTTGCGAATTACGGACAAGGAACTATGGTTTTAACTATTGATTCTGACATGATTGACAAATCTGAAAGTGATGAAATGGCGAGAATTTTGACTGTTTTTCCTGAATTTATTTCCTCTTTTGATGTAGTAAATCATAAAACAGCTTTTACAAATTATTTAGTTGCTAAAGGTTGTAAAATAACTCCAAATGGAAACGAATTAATAGTAGAAAAACATAATTATAAAATAACTGCTGTTTTTAACGACAACAATCTTTTGACAAAATTAAATGCCTAATAACAGATTATAAAACCAAAAGTAAATGTCATACAAACTTTTTCTTGACGATATTAGAAATGTAGACATAGTTTACAAAAGCATGACAAATGATGATTTTGTCGTGGTTCGGAATTTCTATGATTTTAAAAAAGTGATTCTCGAAAATGGACTTCCGGAATTAATTAGTTTTGATAATGATCTGGGATTGGATGAAAATGACATTATTGCCGAAGATGGCTATGCGGCCGCAAAATGGCTGGTTTATGAATCTGGACTTGATTTACAGAATCTAAAATTTAATGTTCATTCTGCCAATCCGGTTGCAGCACAGCAAATTCAAAGTTTGCTGGATAATTATATTAAACATTTGAAAAATTTAAACGAATAATTCTTAGACCTAAATCCTAAAAATCATCATTCAGATTATGAAGAAACTTGTAGTAACTTTTTTGATTTTACTTTTTGCCAATGTATTATCTGGACAAAAATTAATTTCGGGCGATTATGGTTATGGAATGAAACTTTCGTTTGATGCATCGTCTAATATCCTTACGGGTTATTTTGAAAATTATACCGGTTTAGATGAACAAACCCAAAACCCTAAGTTTTCTTGTATTTTTTACATCGAGGGAAAAGTAACGGGAAAGAAATTCTCAATTAAAACCTATTATCCGGAAGATAAGAAAGACGATATGATTTCTGGCACAATTGAAATAATAGATAATAAAACCATAAAAATCAAACTTCCCGAAGAGCACGGAGGTTGCTGGAATGTGCAGCATTTTGCTGATAATCCAGAGGAATTCACTTTAGATAAAAAAACAAACTGGACGCAAATTCGTTATATCGATAAACCAAGATCTTTCTTTTATAAAGATCAATCAAATACGAATCAAACAAAAATATATTTAGTAAAAGGCGATGTTGTTTGTATTGAGAAAATCGAAAACGGAAAAGCATTTTGTACTTATTTCGGAAAAAAAACAACAAAAGGATGGATAAAAATAAGTGACCTGAATAAGTTGTAATATAATTTCTAATTACTGACGAAGAACACAAACTAATCAAATAAACATACAAAATGGGATTTTTTGACTTTTTAAAGAAAAATAAAAAAAGCGATATACTTCAAAATGAAAGTGAACCGGTTTCTACTATCAAACATAGTGGAAAATCGTTAAATGAGATATATGCTGAGAAACAAAATTTAGTTAGTACTGAAAACCCAGATAAACTATTTGATTTTATCAAAATTTACAGTGAACATATCGTTCGGTTTATCGGAATGCAAATGCAAAATAATTATTCTCCGATTGCAGCTTATGAAAAAGCAAATGGCGAAATAATTGGCTATTTATATATTGCTGAAGATATGAGTTATAATCTTTCTATTGAAGAGGTTATTTCAAATATGGAAATTGAATTTGAAAAAAGACTCGGTGAGAACTCCATAAAATCTTATGTTATTCTTTACCATTCTAAATTTAATGAAGATAATAATCACGATGTTGCTGATAATGGAAATGAATTTAAGGCAATATCCATAAAATATAAAGCATTAAACTTAAAAGGCTTTTTGGGTCTTCCCTACTTTTTTGAGGAAGATAAAATTACATTTAAAGGTATTTCAGGTTTTTCGAGAGAACAAAATAATCGGATTTTAAAGACTCAATTAACAGAAGGAAAAGATTATTTTCAAGAAAGAGTTGTAGTCGAAGCTCAAATAACTGAGAATGAGATTGGTTTAAAAATTAAAAAAGTAAATAATGGAAACTTAGGTGATATGTGGGGAGGTATTTTTGGTTTTGAAAAATTAGATACTCAATCAGGAAGACAGCTACTCACAGAAAACTCTGTATTTGTTTTAAGCACAGAAACCATAAAATCAAATGATGAGGTTTTGATTTCAGAAATAAATTATGAGAGTATAATTTTTAGAGGAGTAAAAACCATTGATAATAAAACCCGCACTATTTTCCCTGTAGTAAAAACAAACTATTTTATTGAAGTAGAAAATAAACAAATAAATGAATGGGATAATATTGATAATCTGGAGGCTGTAATTTCAGGAAGGGGCAGAGATACGTTTGGTCTTACCTATTTTGCAACAGATTATGCCATTCATAAAGATAAATACAAAACCAATAAAAAGCTAAATATTGAATTAAGCGGGGTCATTTATGTGTTAGATATCAGTAATATGCATGAAACACAAACGGAAGAAGGTCCCAATTTTAGTGATGATTTTACAATGTATATGCCAAATAAGGAAATGGCGGAATTTGGCTGCTTTGATTTTGTTGGAAAGCTAGAATCATTTAGAGAAATAAGCGTTTCTGAAGATAAAAGTGTAAAAGGATATATCCTAAAAGTAAAATTAATTACCAACGAAGATTTCGAAGATTTTTTTACAATTGAAATGTTTGTAAATAAGGAAAATATGAGATTTGAAAACTTAACCATTGGCATGAAATTAACCGGAATGTTTCAATTACAAGGACAGATTAAGGAGTAAATTTAAAAAACCGCTCCACGATGTTTTGATAATAAACAGTTTGAAGTTTTTTACCTCAAACTTCTCTAAATTTTTTTTATTTTATTTTGAATGCTTTTCGTAGGCATTAAGATCGCAAAGCTTTACGTATAAAACTTTGCCAAAGTTTTTAGCCGCCCCACGAAGTGTTCGCAAAGCAAATCAGCAAATTTTATAAAGGAACACTTCGCAGAGCTGGCAGAAATTAATCCTGCCACATTCAATACTACAAAAGAAGAACTATTAAAAAGTTTATATAATAGAATAATAACAGATTAAAGTAAGTACTATGCCATTAGATATTAGATACAAAATAGAAAATATAGATACTTATTTTAGAAAAGATGAATTAAGCGCTTTGCTTTTTTATATAAAAGGTATTAATAACAATTTAGCTGCTAATCTTTATTTTTTACTAGAAAAAGAAATTGCTTATAGATTAGAAAATCATTTGGATATTGGACATCTAGATGCCTTTAATAATATGCTCGCTCATTTTGATTCAGGTGATATCGAAGAAAGTATTCAATCAATAACAAACCAAGTTATTCCATCATTGCAAAATGAAACATTAAATATATGGGAAAAATATGGAGGTTTTGATAATTTAAAGCATGAAATTAATAATGGGAATGATTGGAGTTTTAATTTAAGCATAAATCATGACTATGTACCAGAGGATATAGATTATTATATTGATATGATAATTGAAATCAAGGAACTTTTACAAAAATCTTTAAATCTTAATACTCCAATAATGATAAGTTATGAAGATTAACCGATAGTGCGGATTTGTAATCCGTGCCCGCAACGAAAAAAAAATGAAGCATAACACTTGCTTTACTTTGTCGGCACGGATTGCAAATCCACGCTATCTTAGGTGTAGATATTTAGTATAAAAACTATTTATCCTTCAATATTTTTTCTAAAAACTCAACTTTATCTTTTTCTGCCTTAAGTAAACGTTCGTAAAGTTGTTGTATGTTGCCCTTTTATCGCGATGCTGGGACGCCCAGATTATTTAACTGGCGCAATTAAGTTAAAAACATAAAAATACTACTTAAAAAAACATTTTTAATATTTATTAAACGCACAATCCCTTTAAAATAGGACAAAACTTTAATTAATTAGTTAAATAGTAATCAAATTCATACCGCTTTACGTCTTTCCGTACTTTTATTATGTTTAAAGCTATTACATTTGAAATAATAACAAGGCGGAACAAACTAACCTAAAACCCGAAGTTTTCGTCTTTATGCCAAATATTTGGCAAAGGGAGACTAAAAGTTATGAAAAATTTAAAAAATTATTTTGCTTCAACCGTGCTTTTATTATTTTTTTGCACATTACCTTTTGCCTGTACAACTGAGAATGCTGTTTCAGACAATCAAAATGCAGAAAATAAAAGCATACAAGATCTAAGTGTAAAACCTGGCACTAAAAAAACAGCAGAAACAGCTTGCGACTGTCTTCCAATTTTAAAAGCACAATTTATAAACAATGATGGCAGCGTATCAGGAAGTACAAGAGGCGAGTTTTGGTTTGAAAGCCCTTCAACATGCACTGTTGATTGGATGAATATCAACACTATTAAATTGCAACTTGGAGGAATATCTTTCGGCGTGGGATCTAATACATCTGTAAAAATTAATGCAAATAGTTATAATAACTGGACAAATACACCTACTTCTCCGGCATATTATAACATGAGAATTTTAACAAACAATAATACTACGTTGCCAGTAGCAGCACCTGGAGGTTTATTTACTTTTCCTAACTCCCCAGGTTCAGCTTTTGAAGGCTGGGCAACAATTACTTTTAAAAATGGCTGTCCTGCTGAGACAATCCATACTGTCTATGGCGGTATAGAATAATTTGTTTGATAAAATCTAATTTTTAAATTCCAAATTCCAAGCTAAGATTTTAAGTTCTTAGTTTGGAATTTAAAAATTTTGGAATTTGGTATTGCTATTGAAAAGTATTCTCTTCTTCAAAAAGCAATTTTATATTCTCGTAAGAGTTTTTTAGGGCTTCTTTGATTTGTTCAGGATTTAGCCAGGCTACTTTCTCGATTCCTTCGTTTTCCTGACCAACCGGAGTTCCTTCAAAATCGGATTGCATTTCGAACCAATGCGTAATTTTGAGTTTGTATTTTCCGTTGCGTTTAAAAACGTGATAGGTTTTTTCGAGTTTATTGGTGATTCGGAGTTTGCCTACGCCGGTTTCTTCTTCGACTTCGCGCATAGCTGTGTCTTCAATTTCTTCACCTTTTTCGATTCCACCCTTTGGTAAATCCCATTTTCCGTTTCTGAAAATGAATAAAACTTCGCCTTTTTTATTGTAAACCAATCCTCCGCCGGCTTTATTTACGGGAATTTTAGCTTTTAAGGTCTTCATTATTTCCTTTTCGTCAGGATAATACAAATAAGCCTTTTGAATTTTATTTTGAAACATTTTAACAATAAGATGCTCAATATCAATACTCTCTAACAAGAACAATTGAAAATCGGTCTCTTTCGAGATCTCATTTGTCAAAAAAAGTGGTTTGTCGTTCACAAAAACTTTATACATTTGTAGTATGATTTTTAATAAAGATACTGCCGAAAAAACAGCCGAATTGCTTTTGCAAATAAATGCAATTAAATTGAATCCAGAAAATCCTTTTACATGGGCTTCTGGTTGGAAATCTCCTATTTATTGCGATAATAGGTTAATTCTTTCATTTCCGGTTATAAGAAATTACGTTCGCGACGAGTTTGCGAAGAATATTGAGAAACAATTTGGGAAACCAGATGTCATTGCCGGAGTTGCCACCGGAGCTATTGGAATTGGAATTCTTGTTGCTGAAAGCCTGGGATTACCTTTTGTATATGTGCGTCCGGAAGCAAAAAAACACGGAAGACAAAATCAGGTTGAAGGCTTTTTACAAAAAGGTCAGAATGTAGTTGTCGTTGAAGATTTAATTAGCACAGGAAACAGCAGTTTAATGGCTGTAGAGGCTTTACGTAACGAAGGCGCTAATATTAAAGGTATGGCGGCGATTTTTACGTATGGTTTTGGCGTTGCCGAAGAGAACTTCAAAAAAGCTAATATTGATTTGTTCACGCTTAGCAATTACGAAAATCTGTTAGACCTAGCTGTTCAAAAACAATACATTACCGAAGACCAACAGTCGACTTTACAGGAATGGAGCGAAGAGCCATCGACGTGGATGCAGGAAGAGGAGAAATAATTTTAGATTGTTGATTTTAGATTTTAGATTGGAGAATCAAGATTCAAGATTGATTTTAGATTCAAGATTTTGGAATTTATTAAGACAAAGCTTTGCGAACTTTTTCGTAATATATAAAGTTTACAAAATCAAAAAAACCTTGCGCCCTTTGCGGTAAAAAATAAATTGATACTATAAAAAAATAAAATATGAACTTAGAAAGTCCAAAAGTTACTGTTCAGAAATCAGCTCAGGATTTATTTGATTTATTGACTGATGTAAAGAATTTCGAAAAATTAATGCCGGATAATATTGCTAAATTTGAAGTAATTGGCGAAGATGCTTTTATTTTTGGATTGAAAGGTATGCCGGAAATAAAATTAAAAATGAAGGAAAAAGCAGCACCAAACAAAATTGTTTTAGGCGCTGCAAGTGATAAACTTCCTTTTACTTTAGTATCGAACATCGAAAGTGTTTCTGATGCTTCAAGTGCTGTTCAATTGCAATTTGAGGGAGAATTTAACCCAATGATGGCAATGATGATTAAAGGGCCAATTAGCAAATTCATTGAAACTTTGGCAAATAATATGACAAAATTATAATTGTTAATTATTGATTGTTAATTATAAATTATACAAGCCTGATCTTACTGATTGGGCTTTTTTTATGCTAGATGTTGAAGTATTTTTTCACGCAGATTTTGCAGATGAAGCAGATTTATTTACTCGCAAAGGCGCAGAGTCACAAAGATTTATTTTTTAGTTTTGTCCATAAAAAACTTTGCGACTCTGCGCCTTTGCGCGATTATTTTAAAAAACTCTGTTCCTTTGAACCTTTGCAACTTTGCACCTTATCAATAAAGCATTTGAATTTCTTTTATATCGAACTCTGAAACTGAATCGTCTTCTAATAAAATTTGAATTTTTCCGATAGATGAAACGCCCTGAATTATTCCCATAAAGTTTTGCCCGGCAAGGTTTTTAAACGGCATTGGAACTCCTTTTTTAAATAAAGTATTAAAATATTGTTTCCAGAAATCAGTTGAATTGGTTTTCCATAACGTTATTTTTTCTTGTATTTTTTCGATAATTAAAGCGGGAAGAATATCTTTATCAAAAGTGTTTTTTGTAATTACTGACAAGGAAGAAGCATGAGGTAATTCGGTGAAATTAGTTTGGTTTACGTTTAAGCCTAATCCAACAACTGACACGATTCTGCCATCACTTTTTAGGGTATTTTCGATAAGTATGCCACCAATTTTTTTATTGTATGACATAATGTCGTTCGGCCATTTTATAGATAAATCAGGAATATCAAAAGATTTTAAAGTTTCGATTACGGCTAATGAAACTATAATACTCAGATTAAAAACCTGTTCGTTATCATATAGAAAATCCTTTACCAAGGCACTCATAATTAAGTTTTTACCTGATTCAGACTGCCATTTAGAACCCATTTGCCCCTTGCCTTTTGTCTGATTTTCAGCCGTTACGACGGTAAAATTATCAAGCTCGTCCTGACTTGCTAGAGCTTTCAGGAAATCATTTGTAGAATCTATGGCATCGAGTTTGATTAGTTTCATTAAAATAATTTATTTATACTTAATTTAATATTTTGTTAAGGTTCAAAATTAATCACAAAAATTGGTAACTTTACAAAATCATATAAAATAATTCATGGCGAAAAAGACTATTAATAACGATGTTCTATTGGCGAACATAATCAAAGGAATTGAAGAAGTAAAGGGAAATGATATCGATATTCTTGACTTAAGAGAGATAGACACGGCTGTTTGTGACTATTTTGTTATCTGCAACGGTAGCTCTAACACTCAGGTTAACGCCATTGTGAATTCAATTCAAAAAACAGTATCAAAAGACTTAAAAGATAAACCCTGGCACGTAGAAGGAACCGATAACGCGGAATGGGTTCTTATGGATTATGTACATATCGTGGTACATGTTTTCCAGAAACACATTCGTGAATATTACAATATCGAAAGCCTTTGGGGTGACGCCAAAATAACTACAATCGAAAACAAATACTAAAGAAAATTTCTTCTAATGGCTAAAGATAATAATCCAAATCCGAGTAAATTTAAAATAAGTCCCTGGTTAATATATACTGCAATACTTCTGGTTTTTTTATTTATAAGTTTTGCAACCGGTGGATCTAATATAAGCGAACCTATACAATTATCGCCTCCAGATTTCAATAATCTTTTAGAAAAAGGCCAGGTTGATAAGGTAATAATTTACAATAAATCAGAAACTGAAGTTTATCTTACTTCTGCTGCTCTTAAAGATCCTGCAAATAAAAAAGTGTCTAAAGATATTTTCGACAGAGAGAATAAAGGACCTCATTATATTGTAAAGATTGGAGATATTCAAAATTTTGAAAAAAATCTTCAAGCTGCTATAGTTGCAAAAAAATTAAAAAACTATAAGTTTGAAGAAAAAAACAACTGGAGCGATATTTTAATCAGCTTGCTTCCTATTATCATCATTATTGGTGTATGGATTTTCATTATGCGTAAAATGTCAGGTGGCGCTGGTGGCGGTGGCGGACAAATTTTCAACATTGGAAAATCAAAAGCAAAACTGTTTGATGAAAAAACAGATATCAAAACTACATTTAAAGATGTAGCCGGTTTAGAAGGTGCAAAAGAGGAAATACAAGAAATTGTAGAGTTCCTTAAAAACCCTGAAAAATACACGAATCTTGGAGGTAAAATTCCGAAAGGTGCTTTACTTGTAGGCCCTCCCGGAACTGGTAAAACCTTGCTTGCAAAAGCGGTTGCCGGTGAGGCTCAGGTTCCGTTCTTCTCATTATCAGGATCTGATTTTGTTGAAATGTTTGTGGGTGTTGGTGCTTCACGTGTTCGTGATTTATTCAAACAAGCTAAAGAAAAATCTCCTGCAATTATCTTCATCGACGAGATTGATGCCGTTGGTAGAGCAAGAGGAAAAAGTAATATGTCTGGCGGAAACGACGAGAGAGAAAATACTTTGAACCAATTATTGACAGAAATGGATGGTTTTGGTACAAACTCAAACGTAATTGTTTTGGCTGCGACAAACAGAGCTGATGTTCTTGATAAAGCTTTAATGCGTGCCGGACGTTTTGACAGACAAATTTTTGTTGATTTACCGGACATTCGCGAAAGAGCTGAAATCTTTAAAGTGCACTTGGCTCCTATCAAAAAAGTTGAAGGCCTTGATCTTGACTTCTTAGCAAAACAAACTCCGGGATTCTCTGGTGCTGATATTGCCAATGTTTGTAACGAAGCTGCATTAATTGCTGCCCGTAACAACAAAACTGCCGTAGACAGACAAGATTTCCTAGATGCTGTTGACAGAATTATTGGTGGTCTTGAAAAGAAAAATAAAATTATTACTCCTGAGGAGAAAAGAGCAATCGCAATTCACGAAGCGGGTCACGCAACTGTAAGCTGGATGTTAGAGCATGCTGCACCACTTATTAAAGTAACTATTGTGCCTCGTGGACAAAGTTTAGGAGCTGCCTGGTATTTACCGGAAGAGAGACAAATCGTAAGAACAGATCAAATGTTAGACGAAATGTGTGCTACTATGGGCGGAAGAGCTGCTGAAAAAGTAACTTTTGACAGAATTTCTACCGGAGCTTTAAGCGATTTAGAAAAAGTAACACGTCAGGCTCGTGCGATGGTAACAATTTATGGTTTGAATGATAAAATCGGAAATGTTACTTATTATGATTCAAGCGGACAAAGTGAATATAATTTCTCTAAACCATATTCTGATGAAACTGCGAAAGTTATTGACAAAGAAATTTCAGAATTAATTGAAGGTCAGTACCAAAGAGCAATTCAAATTTTACAGGAAAACAAAGACAAGCTAAATCAGCTGGCTGACATCTTAATTGAAAAAGAAGTTATTTTTAAAGATGACTTAGAAACGATTTTCGGAAAACGTACTTTTGATAAAAATTTAGAAGAAGTAGTTTCGTAAATTATACAGGAAATATACATTATTTATTAAAATCTTAATTCAAAATAGCCTTTTGAATTAAGATTTTTTTATCTTTGAACGTTTTCAACTAACATGTAAAGTATTTCATATAAAAATGAATTTTTTCAAAAAAATATTTGGTTCCAGCGACGCCGCTTCTGATGAAGAAAACGAAAGTGAATATGCAGGCTCTCCTGTTCAGGATAGCCATTTGTCTATAGATGAACGATTCATTTTTAATTTCAAGAAAAACGGCGGTAAATTCTTGTATTGTGAAAACAAGCAGGAAGTAGCAGAACAGTTTGAAAATATTCTTGAAGAAAATGACTGGTTCGAAAACGAAGTTTTATGTTTTGAACCTGGTTTATTTAGTTTACTGGAGGAGAACAAATTACCCTATCAGGCTCCTAAAAATCCAAAATTTTTATTGGCAACCTGTGAAAATTTAATTGCTGATGAAGGTTCTATTTTATTTTCATCAAAGCAAATAAAGCAAAACAAACCTAATGAACTGCCGGCAAATATTGTGATTATAGCAACAACAAGCCAAATGCAGCCTATGAAAAGTGATGGACTAAGCGCCATCAAACGCAAATACGAAAGAGACTATCCTACCAACATTACCACAATAAAATATTTCGAAAAAGCAAAAGAAGAAGATTTTACACAATACGGAAGTGTTGCCAAAAATCTGTATTTATTGCTTTTAGAGGATCTTTAAGATGAATGAAACACTCAAGAGAACCATTTCTGGTGCTGTTTATATCGCTTTACTTGTAACTTCTATTCTGTTTTCTACAGAGAGCTTTATCATTCTTTTTGGCATTTTTCTGGTTATAGCAACTTATGAATTTAGCAACTTAGTTAAGATCAACAAGTATTTTGCCATACTATTTGTTTCTCTTTTTTATACAACTGTTTCTTTGATCAGCTTTTATAGGATCGAAACGGAGAGCTACATCAGCAAATTTTTAAAAGAAAATATTTTAATTACTGTTAATACAGATAACCTATTCTCAGTATTACTTATAATTACTTTACTTGTATCTATAAAATGTATTGTGTTTTTATTTGATGATACTCAAATCATCAGTAAAATATCCAAATATATTTACCTGATTGGATACATCATGCTGCCTTTTCTCTTTATTGTCAAAATTTCTTTTGGTATCAAAGATTATAACCCTAAAATCATCATTGGATTATTTATTTTAATCTGGACAAATGATACATTCGCTTATCTGGTAGGTAAATCTATTGGAAAACACAAATTATTTGAACGTATTTCGCCTAAAAAAACCATTGAAGGATTTCTTGGCGGAGTTGTTTTTGCTGCTTTTGCAGGTTTTTTAATTTCAAAATTATACATTCAGCCTAATCCTGAATTTAGCAGTAAATCTATTTTAATATGGATGATTATTGCTTTAATTGTTAGTATTTTTGGAACAATAGGAGATTTGATTGAATCAAAATTTAAAAGAATTGCAGGCGTAAAAGACAGCGGTTCGATAATGCCAGGACACGGAGGTGTTTTAGATCGACTAGATAGTGTTATATTTGTAGCACCAGTTATATATTTATTTTACCAAATTTTATATTATGTTTCATAAAGAGGGAGGCCCATCCATTTTATTAGGTACTGTTTTTGCAGTTGCTGTGCTTTTAATTGCTGACAAATTTATTGATATTACCTGGCTAAGAATGCTGGTACAAATTGCCGGCGTTGTAGTTTTAATCATTATTCTGCAATTTTTCAGAAATCCAAAAAGAATTGCAGTGAGAAACAGCGATCACATTCTTGCTCCGGTAGACGGGAAAGTTGTGGTAATTGAAGAAGTTTATGAAGGCGAATTTTTTAAAGACAAACGTTTACAGGTTTCGATCTTTATGTCGCCAATAAACGTACACGTTACACGTTACGCGATGGACGGTATTATTAAATTTAGCAAATATCATCCTGGTAAATTTTTAGTAGCCTGGCATCCAAAAGCAAGCGAAGAAAACGAAAGAACTACGGTTGTAATTGAAAACGAAACTTTTGGACAAATCTTATACAGACAAATTGCAGGTGCTTTGGCGCGTAGAATTGTAAACTATGCTCAGGAAGGAATGCAGGTTGTTCAGGGTACTGATGCCGGATTTATTAAATTTGGTTCGAGAGTAGATTTATTTTTACCTTTAGGTACAACAATTAATGTAGAATTGAACCAAAAAGCAATTGGCGGTAAAACAATTATTGCTACAAAAGCTTAAATGACTCAAAAAGATTTAGATATCCGCTTTTTAGAGGCTGTAGACATTGCTTTAAAAATGACTCAGGCCTCGCTGCCGCAAGATGTGCAGCTAAGGCTTTATGCGTACTACAAACAGGCAACTTTTGGAACTGCAGTTTACAATCAATCTGAGAATTTTGATTTGCGTGATGCGTTTAAAACGAATGCATGGATGCAAATTAGCCATATTTCAGTTGATGAAGCAAAAGAAAATTACATTGCTATAATTAATTCTCTAACATCAAAATAATTTCTATCATGAAGAAAATCATCACATTTCTGACTATTTCGGCTTCATTTTTATTATTATTTTCTTGTAACGATAATAATAAGCTAACTGAAGTTGTTGAGGTTCCTTTGCCAACAAAAGAAGAAAAAATAACAATTGGTTCACCTGACGAAGTAAAGGCAGAGCCTGGCTCGTTTGGGCTTACGAAATTGTCTTTTTCTTATGATGGACTGGCGCCAGAAATTCGTTCACTGACTTTAGAAACGCATTATTCAAAACATTATGTAACGTATACGAACAATTTGAATAAAGAAATTGTTTCTACAGAATATGAAAATATGCCTATTGAGGATATTTTGAAAAAGCTGGATCTTAATAATGCCAAACTTCGTCAAAATGCCGGTGGGTATTACAATCATACCATGTATTTTAATCTTTTAACGCCAAAAGAACAAACTCCTAAAGATACTTTAGCAGGATCAATTAATAAAGAATTTGGTTCTTTTAATAACCTTACCAATCAGTTTAAAGGTCAGGCGGAAAAGCAATTTGGATCTGGCTGGGTTTGGCTGGTAGTTGATAAACTGGGGAAACTTCAGGTAACAACAACCGAAAATCAGGATAATCCGTTAATGCGAAATGCACTTGTTCCGGGAACTCCAATTTTAGGAATCGATTTGTGGGAGCATGCCTATTATCTCGATTATCAAAACAGAAAAGGAAGTTATATCGATGCTTTTTACAAACATATTAATTGGGAAAAAGTAAATGAAAACTATATCGAAGCTTTAAAGAAGGTTCGAAAAGTATAAAACAAAGAAGCTGATACAAATTAAGTATCAGCTTTTTTTTGATTAAAATTGAAAATCAATTCCCAGAATAAATGCTATTTTAAGGAGGCAATACGAATACCTGTAGAAAGAGAAAAAAAATTTACCACGCAGAACTCAAAGTTTTTTAAATATTTAAGTTTAGTAGAAACACATCCCGAAGCCTCGGGACACAAAGCTTTGCGGACTTAGATTATCTAAACACAACTTGCATCTTAGTGGACTCTGCGAAAAAACTTTGTATTCTCTGCGGTAAAAAATAGTCACGAACTATACGATTTTATGTTCTCCACAACATTTAGAGTTGATTCATTTTTAAGCACATATTTCTATTGTTTTTAATGTAATATAAATCGTACATTACAACCGGATAAATACATAAACATTGTCTATTATAATTGCTTCTGTGTTTAGGAAATTTGTAAAAAAATAGCTTTGAAAACTAAAATTATTCTTCTCTCGCTTACGATTATTTCAATCTTTGGATGTGAAAACAAAAAGAAATCCTCTTCCAACTTCACAAAGATAAGTCCATCTGAAAATATACATTCTGACTTTATTTTGGATTCTTCTGCAAACTCAAATGCGGAATATTCATCTGAACAATTAGACAATACAAAAGGGTTATCCAACAGTTCGATAAATACAATTTTCCAGGATTCAGAAAATTTGCTTTGGATTGGGACCTGGGATGGTTTAAATCGGTATGATGGAACTAATTTTAAAATATTCAGACCAGAATTAAACAATAAAAACTGCTTAACCAATCAGGTTATCATTAAAATAGCCGAAGATGATGAAAATCAAATTTGGATTGTTACGATTCACGGAATAAATCGATACAATAAAAAAACAAATACGTTTGAACATTATTATTTAGGCAGAGAAAATACACCGCCATTATCAGAGTCTGAATTTAACATTGCCCTGAATGCTGCTAAAAAAGTGTATTGTGCTGCCAAAGATTGGGGAATTGGCTTCTTTGACGGAAATAAATTTCAATTATTAAATACAAATAGAATTCCAAAAAAAGCTGTAGCTAAAATGGAGTTCACACAAACTGGCGAATTACTGGTTTTATTCGAAAATAATGAACTCTATTCTCTAACTCTTAAAAATGATGGAAATAAAAAGAAAGTTATTGCGAAAGCAAAACTGATTTCAAACCAAATCAAATCATTTGAAATAGTATCAACCGGAAAATTACTGCTTTCATCATTAACTAAAAATGCGCACTTATATTCATTAAAAAAAGATCAAACTACCATTTATCTTAAAGAAGATGCAGAAAAAATTATTGGTAAAGTCCGCGAAGGCGTTGTCGTTTCTAACAAATCCGGTTATTCTATAATTGATTCTAATGGAAATATTGTAAGTCGTAATTGGCTGAAACACCTCAACCATCATAAAACGACGACGTTAATTCAGGGAAACGAAAATATAATTTGGACAGGAACCGATGGCGATGGGATTTTTAAAATAAATCAGTATCAAAAACCTTTTAATCTGATTTCTAAAGTACAAGTTCCGGAATTCGATGGTGCAATTGTCCGATCATTTTTGGAAACAAAAGATAATTCATTTTGGGTTGGCACAAAGGGAAAAGGATTGTTTAGATTTCCTCCAAAATTCTATTTAACTCTTGAAAAACCAATACAATATAAAAACTTCAACGAAAACAATAGTAGTATTAACAATGCTGTTTATGCATTATGCGAAGGACAAAATAACTTAATTTTCATTGGAACAGACGGAGATGGCATTACTGTTTTTGATTCTGAAAACTCAAAATTAATAAGTTGGTCAGCAATTATTGGCAGTGAAAATGGCGCTGTTTTTAAGTCTGTCTATTCTATCTATCAGGATAAAAATGGATTTATCTGGATTGGAACAAATGGATACGGAATGATTCGATTCAAGATTAATCGTCTAGGAGCAAAATTAAAAGTTAGTGAATTTAAAACGTATCTCAATGATGACAAGAAAACCAATACATTAAGCAGTAATAATGTTTTTTCTATTATTCCAAAAAATGAAAACGAACTTTGGATTGGTACGCGCTTGGGGGGACTAAATTTATTTGATAAAAAAACGGAGTCGTTTGCTAGTTATAAAAATATTGAAAATGATCCTGAAAGCTTATCCAACAATGATATTTTATGTTTGCAGACTGACTCTAAAAACCAGCTTTGGGTTGGAACCAGTTTTGGTTTAAATGTATTGAAAGGAATAAAAAATGGTAAGGCTCTATTTAAAAATTATACTGTCGCTGACGGTCTTCCTAATAATACTATTCACGGAATTATTGCTGATCAAAAAAATAATCTTTGGATAAGTACCAATTTTGGTCTTTCGAAATTTAATTTAGGCGAATTAAAATTTACCGGTTATACAAAAAATGATGGCCTGCAAAACAATGAATTTGCCGATGGGGCATTTTATAAAGATTTAGATTCTGACTTTATTTTTATGGGAGGTATAAAAGGATTTAATTATTTTTTGCCTCAAAAATTAAAAGAATCAAGCGTAATTCCGGATCTATTTATTGACAAAATTAGCGGACAAAATCAGCCAATTCCGTATTATGAGGGATTGGTTTTATCTCCAGAATCTACTACTTATCCGTCTATTATTTTAAATCACGATCAAAACTTTTTTGATATTGAATTGTCTGCACTGACTTATATCAATACCGAAAAATGCCAATATGCTTATCAATTAACCCATTTTGATAAAAGCTGGAACGCAATTAATAACCGTAGAATTATTTCTTTTACCAATGTGCCAAAAGGAAATTATTCCCTTTGGATAAAATGGTCTAATGCGGATGGCGTTTGGAGCAAACCGGTTCATGCAATTGATATTCGTATTAAACCTGTATTTTGGCAGTCCAACCTTGCTTTTATTCTTTATTTAATGATTTTTGCTGCTTTTATATATTTCGTCCTGAATTATTATAAAAAACGACAATTATTGAATCAGAATATCTTTTTTAGAAAAAGAGAGAAAGAACTGCATGAAAACAGGCTTATTTTTTTTACTGAAATTGCACATGAATTTCAAACTCCCCTAACATTGATTGTTGGTCCAATTCAAAAACTATCTGAAACTAAGCTGAATGAAAAAAATCAGAAATTCATAAAAATGATTCAGCGAAATTCATCGCGATTGCTGTTTCTTACGCAACAATTACTTGAATTTAGAAAAGCCGAATATGATCATTTGGAAGTCACTGTGAAAAATTTTGATTTGGTAAAATTAATTGAACAAATTACTGAATTGTTTCATGAATGGGCTTTGAATAAAAACATTGCTTATACTATTAACATCGCTCCTGCTTTAAAAGGTTGGTTTGACAAAGATAAAATTGAAAAAATAGTATTTAACCTGCTGTCAAATGCTTTTAAATATACTCCGGTAAATGGCACAATAAACGTGGGATTTTCTATTAAAGACAAAGACTCAGAAAAACTATATATCACAGTAGCGAATTCCGGAAAGGGAATTAAAAAAGAGGAATTAGAGTCGATTTTTGAGCAGTTTTCCTTAGGCAGTACTACTAAAGAAACAGATAATAATATGTTTAGAACTGGCGTTGGCCTGGCTTACGTAAAAAAAATAATCATGGTATTGAGAGGTGAAATACAGGTTTCGAGTACTCTTAATAAGGAAACAATTTTCACTGTGATACTCCCCTGCTGCAAAGATTCATTTACTGAAAAAGAACTAAACATAAGCTTGGCACCGGTTTTAATTTCAGATTATTTGAAAAATATACTTGAAGAAACTCCAGTTAAAAAAGAAATTGTTCCAAACAAAATATCGTCGCTGGAAGTTTTAACAGATGTTCGTAAAACAATATTATTAGTCGAAGATGAGAAAGAAATTCATGAGCTCTTGCAGGAGTTTCTGGGCAAAAAATACAAATTAATTACCGCTTACAATGGCGTAGAAGCTTTAAAAATTATTGAAGCTGAAATTCCTGATCTCATTATCAGTGATGTAATGATGCCGCTAATGGATGGTGTTGCACTTTGTAAAAAGGTTAAAAACGATATTAAAACCTGTCATGTTCCCTTTATTATGCTTACAGCAAAAGATTCTGTCATACATAGAATTGAAGGAATAGAAAGCGGTGCTAATTCTTATATTCCAAAACCATTTTATCCAAACCATTTATTAATCAGGATTCAAAAACTCCTTGAAGAAAAAGAATTAGTCTCAAAACACTTTGCAGATGATTCACTGATCGATAATTTCTCAAATCTGACAACTAATAGTGAAGAACGCGATTTTACAAAAAAAGTCATCAAACTAATTCGCCAAAATATAGATAACGAAAATCTGCAAAGTTTATTTATTGAAAAAGAATTAGGCATTAGCAACTCACAATTGTATAGAAAAACCAAAGAGCTTTTTGGTTTTACACCCGGTGATTTGATTAGAAAAATCCGATTAAAATATGCTGCTGAATTATTGCGGAAAAATAAATTGACTGTTTCAGAAGTATGTTACCGATCCGGCTTCAATAATCGATCGTATTTCTATCGTGAGTTCAAAAAACTGTACAACGCCACACCCAAAAATTATCAGCTGAAATTTAAAATCAAGAGCTAAAAAAACACAACTTATTGATTTTCAAACACAAATACTCAGTGTACACTTTTGAAGAAATAGTGTACAGAATTTCTCCTGCACCTAAAGTAATTTTATTAACGAAAATTCTTTCAAACGTTTTCGCAACAATCACAAAACTACATAACATTTAAAATCATGAAAAAAAATCAAACAATCACTAATTCATTTAACACTTATTAATGATGAAAAAATATATTTATAAAGTATTCTTTCTTTTACTAATGCTCTCAGTAAGTGTTATATCAGCACAAACTATCAAAGGTATTGTTTCAGATACTGACGGACCGATGCCTCAGGTTAATATTGCCGTAAAAGGCACTAATAATTACGCAACAACAGATTTTGACGGAAATTATACAATCTCAAATGTAGATGCTAATGCTGTTTTGGTATTTAGCTATATTGGATACCAAACTCAGGAAGTTGCAGTATCTGGCAGAAAAGATGTAAATGTTACTTTAGCTAGTGACATAAATACATTGAATGAGGTTGTGGTTGTTGGATATACAAGTGAAAAAAAATCTGCAATAATAAGTGCTGTGAAAACTGTTGATATGGATGAATTATCCAAAACAAAAGTGGCAGATGTTGGTCAGGCATTACAAGGTCAGGTTGCGGGTGTATCTGTAAGTTCGAGTTCAGGACAGCCGGGAGACGGGATGGAAATACGTATCAGAGGCGTAGGAACTCTTGGTAATAATGAGGTTTTGTACGTTGTAGATGGTGTTCCAACTCGTGATATTAACTTCTTAAATCAATCAGATGTTAAGTCAATGACCGTTTTAAAAGATGCTGCGGCAACCGCCATTTATGGTTCGCGTGCTGCAGGTGGTGTTATTCTTATTACAACCAAAAACGGATCAAAAGGAAAAACAAGTATTAATGCCGAATATTATACGGGATTAAATTATGCAACAAACCTTCCTACTCTATTAAATAGCGATCAATACTTAACGGTTTTAGACAAAGCCTGGCATAATAGTACCGGTAATGATGCAAATGCAACAAGCCCATACCAAAAAGCCAAAAACGACGGATCTGTAAACGGTATACCGTTAGCAAATACAGACTGGCTGGACAAATTATTTACAACAGGACAAACAACAAGTTTTCAACTCTCTGCGAGTGGCGGAAATGAAACTACGCAATATTTAATTTCCGGTGGTTATTTTGCCCAAAAAGGGATTATTGTGGGTGATAATAATAAATACGAACGTATAAACTTTAGAACCAATGTTAATTCTGCTCTTTCAGAACGTTTAAAAGTTGGAACGAACATTCAGATTACAAACAGCATTAAGGACAAATTATCTTCAAGCGGAGATGAAATGGGTGTTATTCGTTTTGCGATGTTCAGGCCTTCTATTTTTGGAGTTTATAAAGATGTAAACGATCCAACTTATTCAGCAGCAAACCCATACACAGATTTGCCTTTTTATTTAAACAACGATAATACAAAAGGATGGAGTCATGATTATGACACCGCAATGAATCCCATTGCAATTGCCAATCTTATAGATCACAAACTAAAAGACTTTAGAGTTTTTGGAAATCTGTATGGTGAATATGCGCTTTTAAGTGATAAATCATTAAAATTCAGAAGTAGTTTTGGAGCCGATTTAACTTTTTCTCATAATAAAAAATTCAGTCAGAATTTTGGAGATGACGATGGCGGAGATCCGCTTTATCCCGGACAAGGAAGGATAAACAGACCTTCTACTCTTACTGATGATATGGCGCAGGAAATGACTTTTACTTTTAGCAACACGCTTAATTATGTAAAAACGCTTGCTGAAAAACACAGCATAAATGCCTTGTTGGGTACTGAAAATATCATGAACAATCGTGACAATGTAGGCGGATCAAGAAACAATTATGATAATACTACAGATGCTTTCCGCTATTTGGATTATGGAGGATTAAATGTAAACAACTATGCCAGTGGTACCAATACAAGTTGGTCTTTAGTTTCTTTCTTCGCTTCTGCAAATTATGGGTATGACAACAAATATTATGCTTCAGGAACTATTAGAGCCGATGGTTCTTCTCGTTTTGGACCAAGTAATAAATGGGGTTATTTTCCATCAGTTTCAGGAGGATGGATCATTTCTAAAGAAAAATTCATGGAAAAAGCAGATTGGATTTCCAACTTAAAATTAAGAGCGAGCTGGGGACAATCAGGAAATCAGGAAATACCAAATAACACCTATCAGACACTGGTTTCACAGGCAAATGATAACGTTAAGATTATTCGTTACGGAAATCCTGATATTAAATGGGAAACAACGACTCAAACAGATTTTGGGGTTGATTTAGGCATCTTAAAAAATAAATTATCTGTCACAGCAGATTATTTTGATAAAACGACCAAAGATATTCTGTTAACCGTTGGTTTACCGGCTGTAACTGTTGGAGTTATCGAATCTACCTACGTAAATGCAGGAATAGTTAATAATAAAGGTTTTGAATTTGGAGCGAATTTTGAAAATAACGACAGTGCTTTTAAATACGGCGTAAGCGGAAATTTCACCACCCTAACCAATAAAGTCGAAGCTTTACAGCAATATATCAAGAATATTGAGGATCTGAAAACGAATACAAGAACAACAGTTGGTCAGCCAATAAACTCTTATTATGGGTATATTTTTGATGGTATTTATCAAAATTCTGCCGAAATAAATTCTCAATTGTACAGCAACACAAATGGTGTTATACCGGGCGATATGAAGTTTAGGGATTTAAATGGTGATGGCCAGATCAATGCCGATGATAAAACTTTTATAGGAAACCCAATTCCGAAATTCACTTATGGTTTAGCTCTTAACGGAAGTTATAAAAACTTTGATATATCAATGCTTTTTCAAGGTGTAGAAGGGATCGATCGCTATAATAATTCAAGACAAGTTACTACTTACAGCACGAAGTTACCGCTTAACTCAAATGCAGAAATATTAAATGCATGGGATGGCGAGGGATCGACAAATACAATTCCGAGAGTAACTTTTAATTCTAACGGAGGCGGACAAATGTCAAGTGCTTTTATAGAAGATGCTTCCTATTTGAGGTTAAAGAATATTGAAATTGGATATACTTTCAATCCGGAAATAATGGGTGCTGCAAACCTTCGTATTTACATGTCCGGACAAAACTTATTTACGGTTACAAAATATACAGGCTTTGATCCTGAATCTACTTCGTTGATAGATATGGGAACGTACCCTCAATCGAAATCATTTATTCTTGGCTTGAAATTAAATTTATAAAAAACGATTATGAAATATTTAAAAATAGCAACACTGTTTCTGGGATTTGCAGCTTTTACAAGTTGTGATGACGAATTAACCATAGATCCTGTGGGATTACAAACAGATGAACAAATAAATGCAACTCCTACCAAAACTGCTGTAGAAAACGCTGTCAGCTCCTCTTATTTAATGTTATCAAACACATTGAATATAATGGGAAATTGGGATTGGACTGGCGGACTTGTCACCAACAATGATATTATCCTGCAAGATGTTGCATCAGACGATATGCAGAAAACCTGGATTTCTAATTCAGATCAGCTGTGGATGGATGAACTGGATAATTTTACCTACACCTCTACAAATGGTGGATTAAATGGTGCATGGAAATACAATTATGAAGGTATAAAAAGAGTGAATATTGCGCTTGATTTTTTATTAAATCCAGAAATTGAAGCCATTACAGGAATCACAACCCAGAGAAAAAACCAATTATTAGGAGAGGCTTATTTTTTACGTTCTTTTTATTATTTCACTTTAGTGAATGATTTTGGAGACGTTCCCTTAATTCTGGAAACGGTAAAAACATATCAGGAAGCCTTTGATAAAGCCGTAAGAGCTCCAAAAGCTGAGGTTTGGAAACAGATTAATGCAGATTTGGCTTTAGCCAAAGAATTATTGCCAAACGAAAAGTATATTTCAAACAGTGAAAAATGGAGAGTTACAAAAGGTGCCGTTATTGCATTGCAGGCAAAAACAGCATTGTACAACGAAAAATGGCAAGAAGTAATTTCAACTGTAAACGAACTGCAAGGACTTGGTTTTTATAGTTTGAATGCCAATTACTTTGATAATTTCAGTACCGAAACAGAATTTAAAGACAATGAAGTTATTTTTTCTTTTGATCATCAAAGTTATGTTGTTCCGGCAAGAGGAAATGGCTGGTGTCCATTACTTAACTGGGGATTTTTTGCTCCAACAACCAATTTCTTAAATTCATTTGAGCCTAATGATCCAAGAAAATCATATACCGTAAATGTTGATGAGAAATGGGTAAACAAAATATTAGGAACTACGAATGGAACCAATAAAGGAAATGATCAGTCACCGAGTAATAAAGTGTTTTTCCGTTTTGCCGATGTTTTGCTTTGGAAAGCCGAAGCGCTTAATGAAACCGGAGACTATCCTGGCGCAATAGCAATAATCAATCAAATAAGAACAAGAGCCAGAACCACAGTAACGATATCCGGAACAATCCCGCCAGCCGGAACTTTACCTGATCGACCGGAATCATCAGATAAAAAAACAATAAAAGATTGGCTAATTGCTGAAAGAAGAGCCGAATTAGGTTTTGAAAACCAAAGAATGCAGGACTTAAAAAGATGGAGAATTGTCAAAGAAGTGATGAAAGCAAATGGAAAAAATTTCCAGGATAAGAATATGTTATATCCGGTTCCGCAATCAGAAATTGATAAAACGGCGGGCAAATTAACACAAAATCCCGGGTATTAATTTAAATAAAAGTTAACTTATTTTCTTACAATAGAAAATTGTGTTACCTTTTATTACAACAACTTAGCAATTAAAAACATGAAAGATATAGCAAAACGTTTTACAGAAAATCCGTTATTATCCCCAATAGATTTAACTCCAAGCAGAGAAGGATTAGAAATTACCTGTTTATTAAATCCTGGTGTATTTCAATACCAAAATAAAATCTGGTTAGTCGTGCGCGTAGCCGAAAGACCAAAACAGAAACAAAACATAATCTCCTTTCCGATTTTAACAGAAACAGGAGGTATTAACATTATAGAAATTCCAACAGATGATCCACTTTTAATTGCAACAGATGCACGTGTAATTAATTATAAAGGAAATGATTATTTAACTACGTTGTCACATCTGCGCTTATTGTGCAGCGAAAACGGGCGTGATTTTTATGAACCTGAAAATTATCCCTCATTAGTTGGAGAAGGAATGTTAGAAACATTCGGTATAGAAGATTGTCGTGTTGCATTAATTGAAGGAACGTATTATTTAACCTTTACCTCGGTATCAGATAATGGTGTTGGTGTGGGTCTGCGTACCACAACCGACTGGAAATACTTCAAAAAACATGGTATGATATTACCGGCACATAATAAAGATTGCGCCATTTTTGAAGAAAAAATAAACGGATTATTTTATGCCTTACACCGCCCAAGCAGTGTAGATATTGGTGGAAACTATATCTGGATTGCATCGTCTCCTGACGGTATTCACTGGGGAAATCACCATTGTATTATTAAAACCCGAAAAGATCTTTGGGACAATAAAAGAGTTGGCGCCGGAGCTGCTCCTATAAAAACAGAGAAAGGCTGGTTAGAGATTTATCACGGAGCAAATTATGAACATCAATATTGTTTAGGTGCTTTTTTAATGGATTTAGAAGACCCGACAAAAGTAATTGCAAGAACCGAGGAACCAATTATGGTACCCACGACAGAGTATGAATTAAGCGGATTTTTTGGAAATGTAGTCTTTACAAATGGTCACATTATTGAACCTGACGGAGATACAATTACAGTTTATTATGGCGCCTCTGACGAGTTTGTCTGCGGCGCAACATTTTCGATTAAAGAAATTCTTTTACTTCTAAAACCCAGCTAATGTTTAAAAAAATTATATCAGAAATTGACCATTTTAAAAGCCAAACCCATAATTTTCGAATACTCATCTTTACAAATCTGGTCTATGCACTGGTATTACCCGTAATCGATATTTTTGTAGCCGCCTACATCATGAGGAATTCAAATGATACTTCAAAAGTTGTCATATATCAATTGGCAATTTACACCGGAATTCCGCTTACCTTTTTATTAAATGGTTTCTTATTGAAATACTTCAATATCCGAAAATTATATTCAATCGGAATGATGCTTAGCGGCGTTTCGATGATTATAATGATGTCTTTAAAAACACTTGATCTTACCGGAATTGGTATTGCAGGTATTACAATGGGACTTTCTTTTGGTTTGTATTGGGCAAATAGGGATTATCTCGCTTTATCGATCACAAATGACAATAATCGTAATTACTATTATGGCTTAGAAACCTTTATTTATACCATAATTGCAATTGCCATTCCTGCAACAATTGGCTGGTTTATTCAGTCAAAAACGGGCGAAGATCAAAAACATCAAGCTTATGTAATCATTACCGGAATCGTTTTTCTGATTACAATTATTGCTTCAATAGTCTGTTTTAGAGGGAAATTTGAAAACCCGGTGCAGAAACAATATATCTTTTTCAAATTTCATCCTTTATGGTATAAACTATTGTCGCTCGCAACCTTCAAAGGTTTAGCGCAAGGATTTTTAGTTACAGCTCCCGCAATGCTTATTTTTAAAATATTAGGCGAAGAAGGCGCTCTGGGAAAGGCACAATCTGTAGGGGCTGTTTTGGCAGCCATCATCATTTATTTAATTGGAAGATTTTCAAAACCATCAGACAGAATTAAAATCTTTTCAGTAGGGTTGATTTTATTCGCACTTGGAGCTTGCCTAAACGGATTGCTTTTTGACAAAACCGGTGTAATACTCTTTTTGTTATTACTATTGATTGCAAAACCGCTTATGGATTTGGCCTACTTCCCTATTCAGTTAAAAGTAATTGACATCGTTTCGCGCATAGAAAAACGAGGTGAGTTTACCTATATCCTAAATCATGAAGCGGGTTTATATGTGGGAAGATTATTAGGAGCCGGAACTTTCCTGACCTTATATTATGTCGTTTCAGAAGATTTTGCTTTGCGATACGCCATCGGAATCATTGCCTTATTACAATTGTATTCCATTTTTATCAGTAAAAAAATCATTAATGAAGGATTGAAACTTTCTCCGGAAATTGAAACAAACAACAAAGTATTAGAGAAAGCAGCAGTAGATCTGCTTTAAAAATAAAAACATAAAATGAATACATTTATAAAAATTACTTTTTCCTGTCTGTTCGTTTTTAGCGCAACGGCTCAGGTAAAACAACAAAATATTCCCCGTGTAGATCAAATGCCAAATCTGCCACAGCCATTAAAGATTATTGATTATAAAAAACTGGCTTTAGAATTTGATAAAACCGTTTATGATTTTAATGCCAAAGGTAAATTTTGGCCAATGGTTTGGATGGATGAAACTAAGAAAAACTTTCCTGAAACGGTTGTAGGTTTATATACTGCGGTTGGCGATGTACGACAAGGGCCTGCTCATAATAACGGAATGTTTCATGAAGCACTTGCCACAATGGGTGCAACTCTGGGCGCGACATTGGTAGGAATCGACAAAAACAATCAGCAAAACCGAAACTATGTTGGAATGCTTAAAAACTATTTCAACAAAGAAACCAACTGGAATATTATGATGAATAATACCTGTCCGGAAGTGGCTCTTTTGGGCGGCGGATACGGGCGTGACTGGTGGTATGATGTATATCCGAATCTGTTGTTTTTTGCTGTTTATGATAAATATCCTAACGAGCCCGGTTTTGCTGAAATTGCCAGAACTATTGCCGATAAGTTTTATGAAGCCGATGTTATTTTAAATGGAAATTATAATTATTCCTATTTTGATTATAATAAAATGACGCCAATGACAAACCACATTTGTACACAACCAGATGCGGCTGCGGGACATGCCTGGGTTTTGTATATGGCGTATAAAAAATTTGGGGATGCTAAATATTTAAAAGGAGCAAAAAGTGCTTTGGCAGCTTTACAATCTCAATCAAAAAATCCTACTTATGAAGTTTTAATGCCTTTTGGTGCTTATTTAGCGGCCAGAATTAATGCCGAGGAAGGAACAAAATACAACACCAACAAAATGCTCGACTGGACATTTGGCGGAACGCCAATTTGCCGTGAAGGCTGGGGTGCATTAGTGGGTAACTGGAACGGAATTGATATTTCGGGAACTTTTGGAAGTACTGTTGATCACGGCGGTTATGGTTTTTTAATGAATACGTATGATGCAGCCTGGCCATTAATTCCGATGGTGAGATACGATCAATCGTATGCAACAGCCATTGGAAAATGGATGCTAAATGCAGCCAATGCATCACGCTTTTTTTATCCAAAATATATGCCCGATGAACACGAAACTATTCCAGAACTTGCCGAAGTTTCAAAAGGTGTAATTGGTTATGAAGGAATCATTAAAAAATCAAGTTATAAAGAATACGAGAACTTAAAAGGTCCTGTAGCGCAAGGTGACGGTCCGCTTTGGGTATTGGGCGAAAACCCGAAAGAATCTCAATTTAGTGTTTACGGAAGCGGACACGTCGGAATCTTTGGAAGTATTATTCGCGCCACAAACATTACCGGAATATTACAGCTTGATTTATTAGCAACCGATTTTTATCGTGATAAAGCTTATCCTTCTTATCTATATTATAATCCCTATTCTGTAAGCAAAACAGTAACTATAAAAACAGAAAAAGGTAAAAAAGTAGATTTATACAATACCGTTTCAGGAAGTTTTATTGCCAAAAATGTTTCTTCATCTGCAAAAATAAAAATAGATGCATTAAGTTCAGCCGTAATTGTATGCGTTCCGTCAGGCGGAAAAATAACGCACGAAAACGATAAAATGCTTGTTAATGGAATTGTAGTAGATTATAAATTTCAACAGAAAAATTAAACTCAGCTATGAAATTTAATCTATTAAATCGCTTATTCATTTTCCTTTTAATGATATATACAAGTATTGGCTTTTCTCAAAAAACAACTGATACAAAATGGTGGAAAGAAGCTGTTTTTTATCAAATCTATATGCCAAGTTACGCAGACAGCAATGGTGACGGATATGGCGATTTTAAGGGAATGACTCAAAAACTGGATTATCTGCAAAATTTGGGTATAAAAGGAATTTGGCTGACTCCATTTCTCAAGTCTCCAAAAGTAGATAACGGTTATGATGTCGCCAATTATTATGAAGTAGATCCAACTTATGGCAATAAATCAGATTTTGATGCTTTCCTGAATGCAGCTCACAAACGTGGCATTAAAGTCATTATTGATATGGTTTTTAATCATACTTCAACTGACAGCAAATGGTTTCAGGAATCGAGAAAATCAAAAGATAATCCGTATCGTGATTATTATATCTGGAAAGATGAGCCTAACAACTGGGAATCTTTTTTTGGAGGAACAGCCTGGGAAAAAGACAATTTAACCAATCAGTATTACTACCATAAATTTGATAAAAGAATGGCCGACCTTAATTGGTCAAATCCAAAGGTTGTAACCGAAATTCAAAATGTATTGCGTTTTTGGCTGGATGCCGGTGTAGACGGTTTTCGCCTGGATGTAATTAATTTTCTGACCACAAACGGAATCACAAAAGATAATCCGATGAAAGACGGAAAACAAGATCACACCAACGATATTGATCAGGAAGGTGTAAAAAATGCCATGCAAATTATAAAATCAACAGTAAGTGAATATGACAACCGCTTTATTGTGGGCGAAATTGGAAGTGACAAAATCGAAGTTTTAAAGCAATACCAATCGCAGGACTTATTAGATGTTGTTTTCAATTTTAACTTCGGAAGTATTAAAGAATTTTCTACTCAGCGTATTTTTAATGAATTAGAAAGTATGGAAAAAAACATGAGTAATTATCCAACTTTATTTTTTGGAAGCCATGACATGCCCAGAATGATCGATCGACTGGCAGATGGAAATGTTGATAAAGCAACAGCTTTAACTGCTTTGATTCTCACCGCGAAAGGGGTTCCTTTTATTTATTATGGCGAAGAAATCGGGATGCCTAATATTAATTCTGAAAATAGAGACGAAATGGTCGATATTCAGGGAAGAACGCATTATAAACTGGCACTTGAAAAAGGCAAAAATAATAAAGAAGCACTTCTGGAAGGAAACGAACACAATCGCGATAAATCACGCAGCCCCATGCAATGGAACACAAATTCTTTTGCCGGATTTTCTAATAAAAAAACGTGGATTAAAATTAATCCCGATTATAAAAAAACAAATGTTGAGGCATTAAAAAGTCAAAAGAAATCGATTCTGAATACTTATAAAAAATTAATCGCTTTAAGAAATAAAGAAAGAGTTTTACAGTACGGAACTTATGAAAATCTGGAATATGAAAAAGATCAAATTTCGTTTACCAGATCTTTTGAAGGAAAAAAAATTACCGTTATAATCAATTTTGGTATAAAAAAAGAAATAGCATTACCGAAGAATGCAACAATTTTGATGGGGAATAAAATTTTGAAATCAAACAGTTTTATTGTTTATAGAAATTAAGTTTTTTTAAAGTTAACCTGACAGGTTTTTAAAATCTGTCAGGTTTAATACAACTTTACAACTATTTCAATTCATAAATAAACGATTCCGAAGGCGCAATTTTCACTCTTAAAACTCCTTCCCCGTTATTTACTTTTAAGGAGACTGAATTATTCTGATACAATTGATCTGTCAATTTATATTCTCCGTCTTTTAAATTCCATTTTGAAATAATATCCGAAGGAATCTTTAAATCAAACTCGCTTGCCTTTTCAGAAGAAAAATTAACTACAACTACCAGTTTTTGACTTTCTGACCATCGCACATAAGAATAAAGCAATTCGTCATATCCCTGATTATTCTGACGATTTACAGATTGAATTTCATGAAAACTTCCCATTAAAGCAGAACTGTTAATCGAAAAATTTAATAATCGTTTGTAAAAATCACGCAGGTTTTTCTCAGAATCAGAAAGTTGTCCGCCATCAAATTTACCTTCGTTCATCCATCGTTGGTGATTTGGAACCCCGATATAATCGAAAATAGAAGTTCTGGAACGGGTTCCAAAACCTGCATTTTCATTTCCGGCTTCTCCTGTTTCCTGCCCAAAATAAACCATTGTAGGTGAAGTACTTATTGTTGTTGAAACTACCATTAAAGGTTTTCCTCTTTCAGGAGTTCCTGCAAATTCAGGACTTGCCAAGCGCTGTTCGTCATGATTATCAAGAAAATGAAGCATGTGATGCTCAATATCCGACATTCTTTTTTGAATATCCGACAATCCATCCGGAGATGATTTTCCTCTTATAATATCTTTCAGTTTGTCATACGTTTCTACTTTATCATACAAATAATCCATTTTTCCTAAACGGATATAATTGCGATATTCATTTGGGTTATAAACTTCTGCCAATAAAAAAGCATTTTGGTTTTTCATTTTTATTGCCGAATTCATATAACTCCAAAATTCATACGGAACCATTTCGGCCATATCGTAACGGAAACCATCAACACCTTTTGCTGTCCAGTACAAAGCGATAGATTTGAATTTTTTCCAGGAATCCGGAATATCTTTATCCTGCCAAAAGGCAAAATGTTCAGCATACGATTTTTGGTCGAATCCCGCAGGAAGTTCAGGAAAATCTTTAGAACCATCAGGGCGAATTCCGTAATTTACTTTTACCGTTTCGTACCAATCGTTTTGATCCGGTTTTACTTTTCGCGAACCATTTCCTGTCCATTTCGCCGGATTTTCATCAAAAAAACCATCAACCATAGGATTTTTTTCTCCGTTTAACGGAATATCTCCATCGGGAATTTCAAAATGGACCTTCGGAATATAATAGAAATTGTTATTTCGGCTGTATTCGACATTTACATCGTCATCCGAACCAAAATCTTTAACGCCTTCAGGATTGTTTTTCCCTTCGTATTTACGAGCAATATGATTTGGTACAATATCAATAATTACTTTCAAACCTGCTTTGTGTGTGCGATCGATTAAGTCTTCAAATTCCTGCAAACGATTTGCAGGGTTTACTGCCAAATCAGGGTTTACATTATAATAATCTTTTACCGCATAAGGTGATCCGGCGCGGCCTTTTACTACTTCAGGATCATCATTTGAAATTCCGTACACCGTATAATCATGCACCAAAGCATGGTGCGGAACTCCGGTGTACCAAATGTAAGTAACGCCTAAATCTTTAATTTCGTGAAGTGCTTTGTCTGTAAAATCATTAAATTTCCCTACTCCATTTTCTTCAATTGTTCCCCAGGGTTTGTTGGTTGTATTTTTGTTTCCAAATAATCGTGTAAAAACCTGATACACTACAACCTTTTTATTTGTAGCATTTTCTTCTTGTGCTGTATTCATTCTCAAATCTTTTGTTTTGCATGCCGAAAACAGCATTGTCGCAGTCATTCCCACAACCAAAATTCTTTTATTTATCATAATTCATTTATAAACTATTTTCTAAAATAAACTCCAATATTAAAATTGCCCCTCCAATTTGGTATTGCTCAGGTCCAAATTCCAATATTCACAAATTGAAATTTGTTTTTCTTTAATTGTTCATCTATAATAGAATCATTTTTTAAATTTAGACTAATTTTTAAAATTCGAAAGAAACTGATTTGAATTTACCGTTAAAAAGTAAAACTACAACGAAATAGTTCTGTGTTTTGTTTGTAACTTAAAAAAGGTTCAAAGTTGCAGAGGTTCAAAGGTTTTTCTTGATTGCCTTATGTTAGACGCACTGCTATGCGTCTCTACGATATACATTATCTATAAAATGATTTTGTACCTTTTTTAAACGTTTATATCTAAAAAATATAAATAAATCCTAATATCCGTAAAGGTTGTAACCTTTTTCATAAATTTGACAAAAATTTAATCAATTGAAGAAATCACTCTTTTTCATATCTTATTGCTTGCTTCTTTTATGTGTTCAAAGCATTTTTGCTCAGGCACCTAAAAAAATTATTGTAGAAAATGCTGACCTTTCTGAGGTCAATGAAGAATTAATACCTGGCGCCCTGCTATTAAGTGGAAATGTAAAAATAAACCATGATGGCGTTGTACTTACTTGTAATAAGGCATATTTTTTTCAGAAGGAAAACTACTTAAAAGCCTTTGGTAATGTACAATTGGTTCAGGGTGATACCTTATTTTTGAACAGTAAATATGCCGAATATAGTGGAAATGCAAAAAAAGCTTTTGCAACGGGAGATGCTATCATGACTTCTCCAGACGCTACTTTGCAAACGGATACGATTAATTTTGATCGTAATGTTCAGGAGGTTTTTTACAATACAAAAGGAACAATTGTCAATAAAGACAATACTTTGGTAAGTAAATCAGGAAGGTATTATGTTGCCGAGAAAAAGTTTCAGTTTTTGACCGAAGTGACTCTTACAAACCCTAAATATGTTGTAAAATCGAATCATTTAGATTATTACAGTAATTCAGGACATACTTATTTATTTGGTCCTTCGACTATTACAAGTAAAACCAATTATATTTATACTGAAAAAGGTTTTTATGATACCAAGAAAAATCTGGCGCATTTCGTCAGGAACTCTTATATAAAATACGATGACAGGCGGATAGAAGGCGATAGTTTGTTTTATAATCGAAATACCGAATTTGCATCGGCAACACGAAATGTAAAGATTACGGATTCGATTAATAGGGGAATTGTAAAAGGTCATTATGCCGAATTATACAAACTAAAAGATTCGATGTTTGTAACCAAAAGAGCCGTAGCAATTAACTTAGTCGAAAACGATTCGGTTTACATTCACGGAAAAAAATTAATGGTTACCGGAAAAGAAGGTGAACGAATTTTGAGGGCTTACAACAATGTGCGTTTTTTTAAAGTTGACATGAGTGGGAAATGTGATTCTATTCATTCGAACTCAAAAACGGCTTTGACAAAACTAATAGGAAATCCGATTTTATGGAATGGCGAAAATCAGATTACCGGAGATATTATGCATTTAATTGGCGATAATAATACCAAAAAACTAGATTCACTCAAAGTGCTCAACAATACATTTCTCGTCTCGCGGGATACACTCAGCACGGGATTTAATCAGGTCAAGGGCCTCAATTTATTTGGAAAATTTAAAGACGGGAAACTTCATGATGTCGACGTCATAAAAAATACGGAGGTGATTTATTATATGCGTAATGATGCCAATGAACTCATTGGAATTAATAAAAATGTGAGCAGTAAAATCAATCTTATTTTAGAAAATAATGCAGTTGAAACCATAACATTTTTCAACAAAGTAGACGGCGATATTTACCCCGAAGCTGATTTGCCGGAAAATGCGCGTAAACTAAGAGGCTTAGTCTGGCGCGGTGACGAAAGAATAAAATCGAAAGACGATATTTTTACCGCCGAAGACAACGAAATGAATGAGAAATTAATTCAGGAAGGAAAAGACGAAAACGCAAAAGAAAACGTCCCGATGAAAGTCAGAAAAGAAACGCGTGATTATGACAAAAAGAAACCTACAGTTAAGACAACAGCTAAAGCGACTGCTAAGAGTAAGAAATAGTTTTTAGTTTTCAGTTGAGGTTTTCAGTCTCAGTTACAATTTTGAGTCACAGTATCAGTTTTCAGTAAAGCTTTGCAATCTTTGTAATAAAATGCAATCTTAACTATAACTTTGCGATCCCTGCGTAAATCTTAGCGATCTTTGCGGTAAAATTTTAGTTTCAGTCACAGTATCAGTTTTCAGTCAAGCTTTGCGATCTTTGCGGTAAAATTTTATAACAGTATTCAATACCAATTTTCAGTAGCGCTTTCAAAACCTGAAACCTGAAACTTTTTAAACAAACAACAGTGAATCCAGATTTTATAAAATATCAGGCACAAACTTCTCCTTATCCATTAGGAATGGAAGTTTCTCATGCCATTGGCTCTTATATTTACGACACTAACGACAAAAAATATTTAGACTTTGTAGCAGGTGTTTCAGCTTGTACGCTTGGGCATCAGCATCCCAGGGTAAATCAGGCTATAAAAGATCAGTTAGACAAATATTCGCATGTAATGGTTTACGGCGAATATTCACAAAGTCCGGCCGTTCAGTATTGCAAATTACTGGCTTCTCTCCTGCCTGAATCTTTAAATAAAACATACTTGGTTAATTCAGGCACAGAGGCGATTGAAGGCGCGCTTAAATTGGCCAAAAGAACAACAGGTCGCAGTCAGCTAATTTCGTGTCATAATGCATATCACGGCAACACAATGGGCTCTATGAGTGTTATGGGGTTTGAAGAACGCAAACAAGCGTTTCGACCTTTGCTTCCTGACGTTGATTTTATTACCTTTAACAACGAAGAAGATTTACAAAAAATAACGACCAGAACAGCTGCAATATTATTAGAAACTATTCAGGGCGGCGCAGGATTTATTCAGCCTGAAAATAACTTTTTACAAAAAGTTCGAAAACGGTGCGATGAGGTTGGTGCGATGATGATTGTTGATGAAATTCAGCCTGGTTTCGGCAGAACCGGAAAACTATTTGGTTTTCAAAACTATGATGTCATTCCTGATATTGTAGTTATGGGAAAAGGAATGGGTGGCGGAATGCCGGTTGGAGCATTTACAGCTTCGGCAGAAAAAATGGATCTTTTAACGGAAAATCCGAAATTAGGGCATATAACCACGTTTGGAGGCCATCCTGTCATTGCGTCAGCTTGTTTGGCTACTTTGCAGGAAATAACTGAAACTAATTTAATGGAAGAAACATTAAGTAAGGAAAAACTGTTCAGATCGCTTTTGGTACATCCTTTGATAAAGGAAATTAGAGGAAAAGGATTAATGCTTGCCGCAATGACTGAAAGTGCTGAAATAACCAACGAAGTTATTTTAAATTGTCAGGATAAAGGCCTCATTCTATTCTGGTTACTGTTTGAAGGTTGCGCTATAAGAATTACGCCTCCGTTAACCATTTCTGAAGAAGAAATAAAAGAAGGTTGCACCATAATTTTAAATGTTATGGATGAAATCATGAAAAAGAGTAATAACTGAATTAATCTTTTAGGAATTAAAAGATTATGATTAAAAACAGAATGTAAATTCTGTCCATATTGTTAATTAAATTGTTCAAAACAATTATTTTCCGTTCCTCACAACAATAATATGGTTGCCTAAATTTATAACAGGCTAATTTCAAATAAAACAAAGTATGCAA
>Ga0247741_1000109_pt1 | contig 59201 bp, 58 predicted proteins | sample UWRJL213509R2_FD_180945 | JGI IMG/M metagenome (GOLD analysis project Ga0247741, IMG submission 180945) | Plant litter microbial communities from Arlington Agricultural Research Station in Wisconsin, United States - UWRJ-L213-509R-2 | ecosystem: Environmental > Terrestrial > Plant litter >... | reverse complement strand
GATGCAGCGCCTCTCTTCAAGCCTTGCAAGTTCGACGCATCCCAACGATTCCTTCAACGACTTTGCGATTGTCACCGTCACGCGACACGTTACACCACGCGAACAACTCGGGTTCGATATGTCGATTTGCCACCTGTTTTGACAGCGGAAGAGGTCCGTCTTGTCCCTGTTGTCAGAGTCACCTCCAGACCCAACACCGACAACAGCGAGGGTGAGGGTGAGGGTGAGGAGACCGAATATCGCGCTAGGAACATTGATATCGTTGACGTAAGAGCAGACCGGCACTACTGGGGAGAGATGCGGCGCAGGAAGTAACACTGATATGCGCTTCCTCAAAATTGAGGCCTAGTCGTAGCCGAATTCCATGGCGGAGGCGAATGAGAGCGTTGAAAGAACCTGGTAACCTCAGATCTAAAGACCTGGAAATTGCAAATCCTTGAGGCCACGTCCGTTTCAGAAGAAGAAGAAAAGAGGAAAACATACCAAGTACGCAGTGGTAGAAGATTTCGCATACCGCCATTGCTACGGCCACTCTTCCTTTGTCTTTGGATATAACCGCTATGAGAAAAAACCTCAAGTATAACGTGGACTGTACAAGGCTAGATGGCGACAACGCAATTTGGAGGTGAGGGAGTACTAAGTACAGGCGAAAGTGGACGAAAGCAGGACAGATAAATGTTTGAGGTCTCTGAATGTAACATGAACAAATGAACGGTCCGCGGAAGGCCGCTCTTTCAAGCATGTCCCTCGTCCCTCGTTCCACCATTCTGTCTTGGTGTCGCTTTGACCAACCAACTAGCTCCATTTTCCTGAGTATCCACAGCCTGGTGCCCTCGACCTCATCTGGTCCGCGTTACGTTCCTGGCTCCCTCACATCCCGCCCCCATTCACATATCCGTAATACGACACGTCTTCCGTCCTTGAGACTCACCATCTTCTTCGGCCAGCTTTCAACGTAATGCATGGCCTCTCCTCCATGTCAACAATGCCCATCATCCAAGTTCTCTCATTCCTACTTTCGCGTTGGATATAATTCATCATGCCATGTTCCGCATTCCTTGTCGATACGCCCTCCCCGCTAGTTCTTATTGCACCCTCTTCCATCCTCATCAGCTACCTCTTCAGCGCCTTCGCCGCCACCATCTACGTCGAAAGGCCCAAAACACAACACATCAAGACGTGGTCGTGGACATGGGTTCTCCCATCCTCCTCCCATCTTCCTATGGATCCAATGATGTCTACAGTTCAGATCGATTACCCCAATGTTAGACCTATGGACCCATCAGTACCTGCACAGAGATTAGTGCACCATACTCTTGCAACTTCAATGGATTTGAGGATATTGGGGTTCGTCTCACCTCCTTTCGTTGTGATAAACCTACCTAATTTAATACTCGATTTTTTTCAGATCAAGTTCACAACTCATGACCCCAACTCGTGTCCCACCAGTATCAACGTCTGCTGGACGTTGGTGCCGAAAAACCCCTCCAGCCATTGCCTATTACGACGACGGTCACGCCCAGAGGCTGCTAGCGCTAGACACCAATATTGACAGCACTTTTGGCCAAAAGTTCCGAGTTCCAAGCGCTGGCAGCGCAATGTGGATGAGGAACGGAGGCAGAGGACTTGGAAAGAAGGCGCTGGGCACAAGCACGGCCGAAGGTTGAATGAAGGTCGCCCACCCTGATATCGAGCCGTGCCCGTAACCATCATCTTGGGACCAGCGTTCAGTGACGCAGATTCTAGAAGTCGCCGTCGGTGTTCTGTTCGAGGACAACGTGGATGGCAACGAAAAAGTCAAAAATCATCGGCCCCAGCCTCTGCGCCAGCTGGATCGTTGCAGATAGGGAAATCAAGCTGCTTCATATAGGGCGAAGTTGTCTCCAAGCGGTGGGATATTGCTTGATTACGGCTGAAGCGGCTGTAAGGTCTCGCTATCAAGCCTTGAGAACCGCAGGTTAGTATCCCGCCTCCTCTGTCCTCAAACTTCAACTGACGGGCGTCGCCTATAAGTACAGGTGCCTCTTCCAGGGCTAGTCCACTATTCCGATCCCCAGAGGCGTCACAAACCGCCGTTCTTGCCGGCCTGCGACATTCAAATTTCCAGCCTGAGGTTCTGGCAAAACGAGAACTGGGATCGCGTTTTTGTCAAGAGTTCCAACGTCTTCCAACTCGCAGAACCCGTCATATCAGTCTGCCCCCATGCGATCTATACCGTGCGGCGGTCAACTACCTTCTTCAAACTATCTGCTTCACCTCTTCTCACCTCCCTTCGTATGTGGAGCTCGGAACGCGAAAGCGCCTCGACAAAGGTGACAGTGATACCCCAGGGTCCCGACCCGCCATCTCAATGGCAGAAAGTGAGCATGTGAACGCTATATGGATGGTCTGAATCATCCAAGCTGCTTCCAGCGGAAGCCTTGGGAAAGGATGGCATGGCTCCATCCAAGCCTTACGAAACGACGACTCGACTCGTGATGCATGGCCACCACTCTTCGTCATGGCCACACATACTCGTTCGTTCGGGGTTTCCCTTGTTGTAACCTTCACGCCAGGCCCGCCGTAGTCTCTCACTTGGCTTCGCGTCCGCACCCCCATCACTATATACTGCAAGGTTTAATACCATTTGCGTCTCGGACCTTGAAGTACCTCCATCCCCCATCCCCCAGTACCAGCAACATTAGACCCTTGTTCATAGCTAATAGTCATACATTGTCCGAAATTACAATATTAAAATGTGATGAATACTCTGTCTCCATTGCTTTAACTAAGAATTACCCTGTTTTCTACATCCAGTCGAGCAGGTCATGCCGAGTATCAGCTAACGCCTTCCAAGTCTGCATCTTCCCGTCCTCTTTAAAATCACGTACAAATTGACCTCTTATACTCGTCCATTCACCTTTCTTGAGAGTATCCATAAAACTGTTTCAAAATCAAGAACAAGAACAAGTAAGATCAGATGCAAAAGTCGCGGTGACTGTCGTACCCGAATTGCATGGAGCTCCCTGGCATTGATGCCGGATACAGTAGAAAAAGAATGCTGGAGTCACCTTCAGCAGGACCTGACAGCAGTACTCGGATTCCAGAATTACTTCGGACCGGAAGAGAAACCCTGTGATTTGTTAAGGCAGAGAAGAACTATTCCAAACGTGTTAGAGTCAATCAGTAAGCTGTAACAATTCTGACCTCTTGGAGCAGGGTGAATCTAGCAGATAAGCTAAAGGGAAGATGAGCTGAATATAAAGGCTTAAATCAACTCGACGTACTGTATCGACAATCTGGGGGGGGCTGAAGGGCTAGAATCGAGGATCTCCCAGATGAAAGTGTCCCAGAATATTCGTAGTTTGGTGTCAATATCTGATTCATCGAAACTTGGGAAGCCACTCTCCTGGACGAATATTAGCTCGGTCTAAGGTGACGGAAGGCCAAGAAATGTACAGACTCTCAAATATGCATACAATTTCACCGTGATAGGGTGCCGGTCCCATGGTGTGAACCGAACGAGTGACTTGTATGCACCAAAGATACTGTCTGGCAGCGTTTGAGGGAGGGAGGTTGATCCGGCAACCGTACAATGTGAAAGGGCAATTCCTAAAAGCTTCGAATTCGAATTCTCGTGTGAGGGCAGGGATGAAAAGACTTCAGAGAATATGTAGCAAATCAACAGATCAAAAGTTCAGTCGAATCCAAAGTCGAAGCTGATACGTTCACGTACCCTTAGTAATGAATATCCACCTGAGATAAGCAGGTACATCTCGAGGCACCGATAGGGCCTTATCGAGGTCTACAAACAGGTCTTGCGATCTGGTTCGATCCAGTAGGAACTCGAGGAAAGATGGATGACGGATTTTGATCTCGTCGTCCCCGTTTCCAACCTCAAGCAACAGGTGCAATTCAGTGACAACATCCATCACATGGCTTTGCTCAAGGTCGAGAATTGCCGCTATCCAATTGGGTGATGAGTAATTTGGTGGAGGATCAACGCTTGTCATTTCATGCGGCACAGGTTGCGCGATGATAGCCTGCCCGAGGATTCGGAGTATTGTGCCTCGATCCCTGGAGGTGCCGATTAGATAGGAGTATAATTGGTCGTACATATCTTGGAGTTGCAATGACACATTCTCGTCCCATGGCATTACTGGCCCAGGGAACACACTTGAAAAAACTGTTTCCGAGTCATCAATTAGCATTTACAGATGATCTCGTTTACATACTTTGAGCGCCAAACACCTTCCTGATAGGTGCTGCAAGCCTCAGCGTAAGCCGCGCGTCATCTAAATCGAGGAATAATCCTTGCGATCTGGATCGGTCGAGCAGAAAACTGCGAAAAAAGGGGTTATTGATCTTGATTTCTTGTATTGAGCCTCCAACTTCAACCAACAAGCGGATATCCTCGAGAAGTCTTGGAATTGCGCCGTGCTTTAGTCCAAGAATCATCTCGATCCGGTCGGGAGACGAGGTGTTCGCAGGAGTATCAAGGATGTCCGCATCAGAGTTCATGCCTTCAGCAACCAAACACTGGCCGAGGACTTGGAGGATGATGTCTTGGTGTTGTGAGGCACCGATTAGATGGGAAAAGAGACAGTCGTGAGACTCGTCCATATTGACAGCAAATTCATTTGATCTTGTCGGGTCGAGGAGGAAGTCGGCAAATGATTTGTGATAGATCTGGATATCGGAATGGTCGTCTCCAATGTTGACCACTGAATGCATATCCCTTAAGCATCGTCGGACATCACCGTTTTCAAGGCCTAGAATATCACCCAGCTTTGGCGGGGAGCATAGCCGTGCAAACGCGCCAGCGGGTGCATTGGCAGTAGCAATGAGCCGATTGATGATGATGATGAGAGCCATAATACGCAGCATATCGGCCTGGCGGTTGGCATTGCGAACGATGAATGAGTAAAGTTCGTCGAGATTTTGGTAGGGCTCGTCGCCAGGAGGTTTCTCCAGTAGACCTTGTATGACTGCAAGCCTCTTAGCGGGTGAATGATATTCGAACATGATGTATGGTATGATTGTGGTTGCGTAGATGAATTGTCCAGAGGCCTTGTCCACCAGCTGGTCAACGAGGTCTTCTCCTGGCCAGTCAGGTGGTAGGTAAGGATCTTTGGCCCGAATCTCTTCAAACTTCGCTTTGAAGTACCGGCGGATATCACGATGGATGAGAGTGTCCTCCCTTAAGTCCATGATAGATACACGGTCCTTCGGGAACTGTGCTCGAAGTTTGTTGATGGCATCGACGATGTGGGGTTCCGGACGACTAGCGACAAGGAAGCGGAGGGGTAGGCGAACATTTCTCATTGTATTGCCGATTATCGTGATGAGGTCGACTTGGACGTCTTTGCCTGTAACTTCATCAAGGCCGTCTATGACAATGAGGGTCGGATATGTTATGTATCCCATAGTGATAGCAGAGAGAAAGCGCGTGATCATCGCGATCCGTTTGATGGGTTCGACAATGAGGGCATTCATTTGTACTTCAAGTCCTTTGGAGAGGAGATGGGGATCATTACGAAGTGCCCTGTCGATGTATTTTGTTGTAGAGGGCAGAGCCTGCATGAGCTGAACGGCTAATGTGGCGACTATACGATTCCCGTCGTTACAGTCGGCGATCCGATTTGACGCAAAGAAGGCACTAACTGAACGTTTTTGCTGTCTGCAGAGGTCCGCGAATGTGAGAAGCAGTGCTGTCTTTCCCTCCCCAGCGCCTGCCAACACCCACTTCATGGTGGCAGCATCGATGGGGCTCTTCTCCCAGTCGTCCAACTCCGCGCGAAGTTCGACTCGAGTCTCTTCCATGCACCTGGGTTGAACAATCCTCTCAGTGGAATCGGGAAGGGAGGCAGGACATGCATATTGATGGAGAAGATCCCTGCCTGTTCGAAGAGATGTCAGATGAAGTCGAGCATGCGCGTGTGTGACATACCTTTGGCCACAGGAGAATAAATATGATTGATGTCTCGTCCGGCTGATCATTAGAATTTCAATAATTGCCGGCTTTTTGGACCAGATGGAAAAACAGAAATTCACCATGTTCGATGCGATTGTTGGAGGCAATGTGGCCGCCTATTCCGCCCTGTCCACCACTGCCAGTATCTACCAATTCATGAGGCACGACCTCATCAGAAAGGTGAGGACTTACGTGCTATTGCCCCGCCGAAATCCAGTTGAATAAAGGGCACACCAGTTTCTGTGATGGGTGTGCCACCACTTCTGCCTAGTGGCATGGGGTCCTAATGATGAAAGAGTAAGAGTCAAAGGTGGGAGAGTCAGAGCTGGTCAGAGCAAGAGGAACTGTGGGCATACACTTGCAGAAAAACAGTTTCCGCGTGTTTCACAGCATGCACTGGTTTAGCCAGCTCGTGTTTGGCACAAGGAACGTTGAAGCCAGGTTGGGTATATCCTAAAGATTACGGACCCTTCCGAGTTCCGAAAAGAGGACAGTCCCTCGACTAAAACGTCTATCAAATTCCAAAGCCCTCTAGTCAGCGACGTGAACGAGTGAACCGGAAAGTGCGCGACCTCGCCTTGTGCTTGCGGTTCCTATGCATACACACACAGCCCACACGTGTGGAACCCGAAGTCGACGAGTCCGATGCTGCCAGAAAGACAGCAATTCAATGAAAGACATCATGTACCCGCCAACCAGGTTCTATATGAAATGAGTACAACGCATCGTGTAAGTTCGTCAGTGATTTATGTAACACCGTCCCCGCGATCCATAATTTACGGGCATCATCACTGCCAACGAGTCCGCTCCTGTGCTTTCCGCCCTTTCCTGGGCCTTCCCTTCTCCTTCCCTCAGTCTTCTTCCTTCAGCAATCTCACCAGTCTCTGCACCACTAAGCCCAGTACGCGTAGCTCTTGCTTCAGACGGCCCCTCTTGTGAACATTGAAAGAAGATTCACCTCCGATTACGACCTCGATCCCAGAGTATAGCGTAACGTACTGCCAGCCGTTCGATCTGGCCTCCAGCAAACTCAACAATGGAGTACATTTTTGTGTTCATCAACGTTCAACCCCTCTGTAGCTGTCGCGTTCTAACGTCCTCTACCTTGCAACCTGTTTCTTCTCTCCTCCTTCCTCCTCACCGATCACGTTTCTCCTTTTTGTAACATCGCGTTGACGTCCTTCAATGACAACTCTTGTTCCCACCTCCTCTCAAGCTTGAGTCTGAGCCCAAGTTCAGCAACCGTACTACACATTCTCCCTGGCGACAACTGCCAACACCATACACGAACATGGCCGACAGTGCACGATAACTGGCCTCACCTGCTATGCATGTTGTGCCGTCCTGGAACTTGCACAACTCACTTAGCACAAACATTCATTCGTGCAAATCGAGGATCGTCCGTACTTCTTGGTGGTGCCGATAGCTGTCTTCAATCTGCCGCATATATCCCCACTCTATGATGGACCATCCTCCTCCTCATCTCACATCTCGGACTTACGATGCATGACGACGACGACGACGACCGCGGCCATGACCCCGATCTCAGCAGCAATCAGCATCCAAGTGAATGAACATTTGCCACGACCGCCTCTTAGACGATACCGATGACGACTCGGAAGACATTTTTCACATTTCAAAACTCTCCTCGCGAAGCCTAAAAAACCAATTTTTGATTTGGATGCGGTCGAGGCTTGGAAGGATGACGCAGCATGGAAGGAAGGAAAGAAAACCTGCCAGACCTGAAACGACGACTCTGCTCAGAAGAAGATGCAGGCTCGAACCTCAAATGGCGCGTTATGACAGACTGGAGGGGTGTCGGCTTGGGTTTGGAGTTCGGAGGAGGCGCAGAAGATGAAGGTTTGGAAGCTCGGAGGAGCTGGAGGAGGGGTTGGCGGACGCATTGGCAGGGATGTCCAAGTCGGAATTTCACTATCCGGTATATCCAACTAAACGGTATGTTGTACATCTCGCATCGCATATCTCATGAAACTGACGGCAATATTTTTCTGTAGGCGATTTGAGACGGGACATAACGATTCGGATTTGGATTGATTTGAAAACGAACGCTTAGGGCCTAGCGTCGGAAGGGAGAAAGGAGGTCCCGCCATCGAGTCTCGAGTTTTGAGAACCTGAGCCTGAACCGCGGGTTAGCATACCTTTGTCCTCTGTCCTCAAACTCAAACTGACGATCCTCACCTCTCTAGAGACCAAGCGCGTACCCCAAATATCAGGCTCTAGAAATCCCTGAACAAGGGGCACGTTTCACCAATTTCAGCGTGCCCTCGGTCTTCTTCCATGGTCAATTCGAACTCGCGATCTGTCCTCAAGCGATCTATACCGTACGGCGTGGTCCATGCACCTCCTCTGCGTCGACTACCCCCCTTCAGCCGGACAGCCTTTGTCTTCCATCTTATCATTCGCCTCCCCTTACGCTCGGCCTCTCGAAGCATGCTTTCACTTGTAACGGGGACTCTCACCAGAACTCGAGACAGCCCAACAGCTGCGATCGTCTTACTCCAATCAAGTTCTTTCCATCCAAGCCTTACCAAACGACTGCTCGACTCATGATGGACTCCCTTAGCGCTTAGCGTCTGAACGGACGTCATGCCCCTCGGGCGTCTGACATTTGGGTGGACGTCCAAGCGATCGCCAGGTGACGGCACCAGTAGGGAAGATGTTGTTTGAACTTTAGAAGGAAATTGGTTGGGTCCACTGCATTAACTACAAACTACTCAGTTTTCTACTCCATAAAGTCGAGCAGTTGGTCCCGAAAATCAACTAAAACTCCGCATTTCTTCTACAACATATAATATTCCAGGCATCTGTTTACCTGTCTTAGTATCCGCAACGCTGTTTCGAAATAAAGAAAGAAATTAAGTAAGATCAGATGTAAAGGTCAAGGTGACTGCTGTACCTTAAACCCCAGTCGAAAGTTGATCGAGGGTAAGCGAGTTTGGTCAAGGATCTCCAAGAGCTTGAGAGGGCTCGATTTGACTTGTTTGGGCTTGAATATTTGGACTCGCACTTAAATATATCAAGCGCTATATAGGCTCACAAAGCCAAGTTACCCGTCAAGTCCACCCTCTACCTGCCCCGATACTCCTTGAAATTCTGCCAGGAGATACGGTTGGCGGGACTCGAGTGGCCTCTACTTCACTTGATCTCTTTCACGAGGAAATTAATGGTTGCAATTCAAATATATATTTTTCTATTCTAGTGCATCTAACCCGGATTCTACTGTATCAACACATAATACACTACTCATAGGACCGTACTAGCATGTGGCCCACCTTCTAGGGGTACAAATTGACCCTCCAGAGCCGGTGTGTGACGAAGGTCAGTCACAGACAGAAGAGAAGAAATTGAGGACACACTGAAAGATCCTGGCCGTTGCCCGAGCAGCTATGCCTCTCAATCCTCTCAGTGGAGAGCCTGACATGTTCATGCGTATCTCTGAAGACCACACAGGTATGAGCGCCAAGAAATCTGGCTCTAGATATGGTCGTTAATATGGAGTTGTTGTGATACGAAAGAAAGAGGTTGCGTACAGGAAGGGCATGGCCGAGCGTTTCGCTGGTGTGGGCATGGGGACGTTTAGGTAACTATTTCAAAAATAAGCAGGGAATATTACGCCCGGTTTCAGTGCCGTTAGCTTAGAATTACGTAGACAAGAATGGTCAAAAGAAACTCACTGGAGACCACATTTGAATTTTGCGGGTTGAATGTCGACAGCGGAGCATCAACTCATGGCTACAACCCATGAAGACCACAGTGTAGACAAGAAGAGGCTCACTGGCATGCAGTGCGGTGACACGAGAGTGAGAGTGTAAAGAGGCGACTCAGTGTTTCTGGTGTGTTCGAGACTCGACAGTGACGAGAGGATGGATCGACTGTGCATGGGACGCAGCGCCTCTCTTCAGTCCTCGCAAGTTCAGCACATCCTAACGATTCCTCCCTACTCCTTCGGCCACTATGCGATTGTCACCACCACTCGGCACGTTATACCACGCGAACAACTCGAGCTTGTTCGATATCTCTATTCGCCGCCTGTTTTGACGGAGGAAGAAGTTCGCTTTAGCCCTGCTGTCAGAGTCATCACCAGACCCAAGACCGACAACAGCGAGGTTGAGGAGACCGGATATCGCGCTAGGGGAATTATTATCGTCGACGTAAGGGCAGATCGGTGCTACTGGGAGAGATGCGGCGCAGGAAGTAACACTGATACGCGCTTCCCAAAAATTGAGGCCTAGTCATAGCCGAATTCCATGGCGGAGGCGAATGAGAGCGTTGGGAAGAACCTGGTAACCTCAGATTTAAAGACCTGGAAATCGCAAATCCATGAGGCCGCGTCCGTTTCAGAAGAAAGGGAAAAAAGAAACGTACCAAGTACGCAGTGGTAGAAGATTTCGCATACTGCCATTGCTACGGCCAGTCTTTCTTTGTCTTTGGGTATAACCGCTATGAGAAAAAACCTCAAGTATGACGTTGACTGCACAAGGCTGAATGGCGACAACACGATTTGGAGGTGAGGGAGTAAGGAAAGTGGACGAAAGCAGGACAGATAAATGTTTGAGGTCCCTGAATGTAACATAAACAAATAAATGGTCCGCGGAAGGCCTTTCAAGCTTGTCCCTTGTCCCTCATTCCACCGTTCTGTGTTGGTGTCACTTTGACCAACCAACTAGCTCAATGTTCCTGAGTAATATACACCGCCTGGTGCCCCCGACCTCATCTGGTCCGCGCTACGGTCCTGGCTCCCTTGCGTCACACCCCCCTTCACATGTCCATAATACGATGCGTCTTCCGTCGTTGAGACTCTCCATCTTCTTCGGCCAACTTTCAACGTGATGCATGGCCTCTCCTCCATGCCAACAATGCCCATCAGCCAAGTTCTCTCATTCCCACCTTCGTGTTGGGTATAATCGGTCATGCCATGTTCCGCATTCCTTGTCGATACGCCCTCCCCGCTAGTCCCTATTGCGCTTCTTCCATCTTCCTCAGCTACCTCTTCAGCGCCTTGCCGCCATCATCGATGTCAAAATGCGCGAAGCATAACACACCAAGACGTGGTCGTGGACATGGGCTTCCTCACATCTTCCTCCCAAACGTTAGACCCATGGACCCATCACTACCTGCAGAGATCAGTGCACCACACTCTTGCAACTTCAATGGCTTTGAGGATATTGGGGTTCGTCTCATTCCTCCTTTCGTTATGATAAACCTCCTTAATCTAACACTCTCGATTTTTTAAGATCAAGTCCGTAACTCATGACCTCAACTCGTGTCCCATCTGTATCGACATCTGCTGGATGTCTGTGCCGACAAACACATTCACCCACTGCCTGTTACGATCATCCTCCAAGCTGCTAGCGCTAGACGCCGACATCGACAGCACTTTTGGCCAAAAGTCCCGAGTTCCAAGCGCTGGCGGTGTAATGTGGCTTAAGAACGGAGGCAGAGGACTTGGAAAGGAGACACTGGGCGCAGGGCACAAGTACGGCTGAAGGTTACATGAAACTCGAAGCTCTTGAAGCCGTGCCCAAAGCCATGGGACTAGCGTTTAGTGACGCTGATTTTAAAAGTTTCCGTCAGTGACTTCTTGTTCGAGAATAACACAGATGGGACGAGAGGTTAATGAAATTTTAGAAGGCTTAACGAAAAGGTCAAAAGTCATCCGTTCCGGCCTCTGCCCTAGCTAGATCGTCACAGATAGCTGGGTAGACGAGCGCTTAGAGTGGGGTTGGGGCACGTTTGTTTCGTATGGGGGCAGGGTTGACTCCGGGCAGTTGAGTCATTACTTGAGCAGCTGCAGAGGTCTCGCTATCAACACTTCAAAGCGGCAGGTCAGTATCCCCTCCTCCTTTGTACTCAAAATTCAGCTGACGGATATTATGTACAGATACCTCTTCCAGGTCCGTCCACGTCTCCGATCCCAGGGCATACCAAACTACCGTTCTTGCCAGCCTGCGAACATTCCAATGTCCAACCCGAGGCCTGAGGTTCCAGCAAAAAGAGGACTGGGACAGCGTTTTTGTCCAGATTTATCATCGATCCGTCGTCTTTCAACGTTTTCCAACTCGCCATACTCACGCAATCTATGCCGTACGGCGTGATCGATGATCCATCGCGTCAACCACCTTCTTCAATCACACCATCGGTTTCGTTTCCTCATATCACGAACCGCAAAACGCTTCGAAGAAACCGACAGTGATACTTTGGGCCCCCGACTCGTCATCTCAGTAGCAGAAAGTGAACTCTTGGCGCTATACGAATGGCCATCCAGGTCCCCTCTAGCGATGCGTTGGCACGGCCCCGTCCAAGCCATACAAACCGACGACTCGATTTGTGATGCATGGCCACCACCTACCCATCATCTCTCTACACTAGTGTCAAGCCCGAGTGAACGAATGTTTACCTCTAGCATCCATTATCTGTGAACGTCCATCACGGCCATCAAGCAGAGAGCGACGACGACGGCGCTCACAAAAGTGATGTTCACATTTCGAAGGTCGTATCATGAGGGAGGTTTGCACCCCTCTCCGGCATGACCTACACATATTGGTTCGTTGGGAGTTTCCTGTGCTACAACCTCCGTGCCATGCTATTCACCTCCCCTCCGCATCCGCATCCAGCCCTTGCTTCTCGTTTGTACTCTTATATTATTCATACAGTGCAGGCTTAATGCAATTTGTATCTGCGATTTTAAGCACCTTGTTCATAGTCAATGGTCATACATTGTCCGAAATTACAGTATTAAAATGTAATGAATACTCTGTCTCTGTAGCTTTAACGAAGAACTGCCCTAATATTTACTTGGAGTCAAGTGTATGCGCCGAGCGTCAGCTAACACCTTCCAAGTCTGCATCTCCCCATCCTTTTCAAAATCACCTAAAAAGCCTGTTATCAAACCCATCCTCGTCCATTCAGGGTTCTTGAGAGTATCCTTAAAGCTGTTTCGAAATAAAGTAAGGTCAGATGTAAAGGTCAAGGCGACTGCCGTACCTGAATCCCATGTGGCTCTCAGGATACGAGGCCCACGACACTACAAAAAGAATGCCGGTGTCACCTTCAGCAGGACCCGACAGCAGCACATTGATTATAGAATTCTTCGTCAAAGTCGGAACAGAGACTTTGTGGTTTGATAAGTCGGAAAAGAACTATCCGAAATGTGTTAGACTCCATCAGATATGAAGATCTGGGCTGTGACGGTTCTGACCTTTTGGTACATGACGCAGCTAGCAGATAAGCTGAGGGGGGGATGAGCCAAATACAAAGAGTAGAGTTAACTTAAGGTACCGTATCGACAATCTAGGGGGAACAAAAGAGCGGGAATCGAGGATCTTCCAGACGAAAGTGTCCCAGAACATTCGTAGTTTGGTGTTAATATCTGATTCACCGAACCCTGGGAGGCCACTTTCCTGGATGAATATTCGCTCAGTCTAGGTTTATGGAAAGCCAAGAAATGTACGAACTCTCAGATATGCATAGATTTGTTTCAATTTCACCGTGATAGGGTGCCGGTCCCAAGGTGCGGACGAAACAAGTGACTCGTATTTGCCAAAGATAATGTCTGGCAGAGCTTGAGGGAGGGAGGTTGATCCGGCACTCATACTCTGTACAAGGGCAACTCCTAAAAGCTTCGAATTCGAGTTCTTGTGTGAGGGCAGAAATGCAAAGACTTCAGAGAATGTGTAGCAAATCAAAAGTTCAGTCGAATCAAAAGTCGAAGCTGACACGTTCACGTACCCTCAGTAATGAATATCCACCTGAGATAAGCAGGTATATCTCGAGGCACCGATCGAGCCTCATCGAGGTCTACAAACAGGTCTTGCGATCTGGTTCGATCCAGTAGGAACTCGAGGAAAGATGGATGACGGATTTTGATCTCATCGTCCCCATTTTCAACCTCAAGTAACAGGTGCAATTCGGTGACAATCTCCATCACATAGCCTTGCTCAAGGTCGAGAATTGCCGCTATCCAATTGGGTGATGAGTAATTTGGTGGAGGACCAACGCTTCTCACTTCGAGCGGCACAGGTTGGGTAATGATAACCTGCCCGAGGATTCGGAGTATTGTGTCTCGATCCCTGGAGGTGCCGATTAGATAAGAGTATACTTGGTCGTACATATCTTGGAGTTGCAATGATGAATTCTTGTTCCATGACATTTGCGGCCCAGGGAACACACTTGAGAAAACTGTTTCCGACTCATTAATCAGCACTTGCAGGTGATCTCGTTTACCATACCTTGAGCGCCGAACATCTTCCTGATAGGAGCCGCAAACTGTAGCGTAAGTTGGGCATCGTCTGAGTCGCGAAATAATTCTTGCGATCTGGATCGATCAAGTAGAAAACTGCGAAAGAGGGGGTCACAGATCTTAATATCCTGATCTTCGTCTCCAATTTCAAGCAGCAAGCTGATATCTCCAAGAATTTGCGGAATGGTGCCAATCTCTAGTCCGAGAAGTATCTCGATCCGTTTGCAGGATAAGGTGTTTTCAGAAGCACCAGTGAGGTCCGCGTCAGAGTCCATGCCTGCGGAAAACAAGCACTGGCCTAGAATTTGGAGGATGGTCTCCCGGTGTTTCGAGGTGCGAATCAGATGGGAATATACCCGGTCGTACATATCTTGGAGCCGTAACGTCGAGTTCTCATTCCAGGGCATTTGTGGCCCAGGGAATACACGGGAGAAAACTGATCAGCTATAAGCCGTTTGCACCTAAAAACAAATTCCTTTGCATACCTTCAGCTCCGAACACCGTCCTGATAGGAGCCGCAAACCTCAGCGTACGCTGCGCACCATCTGAATCAAGAAATAGCCCTTGCGATCTGGATCGGTCAAGCAGAAAACTGCGAAAAGAGGGGTTCTTGATCTTGATATTTTGGTCTGCGTTTCCAACTTCAACCAGCAAGCTGATAGCTGCGAGAAGTTGCGGAATGGTGCCTTTCTCTAGTCCGAGCAGTGTCTCGATCCTGTTGGGGGACGTGTTTGCAGGACCGCTAGTGATATCCACGTCAGAGTCCATGCTTTCGGAAAACAAGCACTGGCCGAGGATTTGGAGGATGGTCTCCCGGTGTTCTGAGGTGTTAATCAGATGAGAATATACTTGGTCGTACATCTCTTGGAGCCGCAACGCCGAGTTTTCATTCCAGGGCATTCGCGGCCCAGGGAATACACGGGAGAAAACTGATCAGTCATAAGTCATCGGGATATACATGCAGACAAATTGGTTCGCATACCGTCAGCGCCGAACACCTTCCTGATAGGCGCTGCAAACCTCAGCGTAAGCCGTGCGCCATCTAAATCGAGGAATAACCCTTGCGATCTGGATCGGTCGAGCAGAAAATTGCGAAGAAGGGTGTTATTGATCTTGATATCTTGTTCTGAGTCACCAACTTCAACCAACAAGCGGATATCCTCGAGAAGTCTTGGAATTGCGCCGTGTTCTAGTCCAAGAATCATCTCGATCCGCTTGGGAGATGAGGTGTTTGCAGGAGTACCAAGAATGTCCGCATCAGAGTTCATGCCTTCCGCAACTAAACACTGGGCGAGGACTTGGAGGATCTTGTCCTGGTGTTTTGAGGCACCGATTAGATGGGAAAAGAGACAGTCGTGAGACTCGTCCACATTGACAGCAAATTCATTTGATCTTGTCGGGTCGAGGAGAAAGTCGGCAAATGATTTGTGATAGATCTGGATATCGGAATGGTCGTCTGCAATGTTGACCACTGAATGCATATCCCTTGTGCATCGTCGGACATCACCGTTTTCAAGGCCTAAAATATCACCCAGCTTTCGCGGAGAGCACAGCCGTGCAAACGCGCCAGCGGGTGCATTGGCAGTAGCAATGAGCCGATTGATGATGATGATGAGAGCCATAATACGCAGCATGTCGGCCTGGCGGTTGGCATTGTGAACGATGAATGAGTACAGTTCGTCGAGATTTTGGTACGGTTCGTCGCCAGGTGGTTTCTCCAGTAGACCCTGTATGACCGCAAGCCTCTTTGCGGGTGAGTGATATTCGAACATGATGTATGGTATAATTGTGGTTGCGTATATGAACTGCCCAGAGGCCTTGTCCACCAGCTGGTCAATGATGTCCTCTCCTGGCCAGTCTTCCGGCAGGTAAAGATCTTTGGCCCTAATCTCTTCAAACTTCGCTCTGAAATACCGGCGGATGTCACGATGGATGAGAGTGTCCTCCCTCAAGTCCATAATAGATACACGGTCCTCCGGAAACTGTGATCGAAGTTTGTTAATGGCATCGACAATGTGGGGTTCCGGACGACTAGCGACAAGGAAGCGGAGGGGTAGGCGAACATTTCTCATCGTATTGCCGATGATTTTGATGAGATCGACCTGGACGTCTTTGCCTGTAACTTCATCAAGGCCGTCTATAACAATGAGGGTCGGATATGTTATGTATCCCATGGTGATGGCGGAGAGAAAGCGTATGATCATCGCGATCCGCTTGATGGGTTCGACGATGAGGGCATTCATTTGGACTTCAAGCCCTTTGGAGAGGAGATGGGGGTCATTACGAAGTGCCTTGTCGATGTATTTTGCTGTGGAGGGCAGGGCCTGCATGAGCTGAACAGCCAATGTAGCGATAATACGATTGCCATCGCCGCAGTCGGCGATCCGATTTGAAGCAAAGAATGCACCAACTGAACGTTTTTGCTCTCTGCAGAGGTCCGCGAACGTGAGAAGGAGAGCCGTCTTTCCCTCACCAGCACCCGCCAACACCCACTTCATGGTGGCAGCATCGATGGGGCTCTTCTCCCAGTTGTCCAACTCCGCGCGAAGTTCGACTCGAGTTTCTTCCATGCACCTGGGTAGAACGATCCTTTCGCTGGAATCTGGAAGGGAGGCAGGAGTGGCATGTTGATGTAGAAGGTCCTTGCCTAGCATATAATAATTTGTTAGTTAGATAGTCAAATGAACGAGCTGTAACGACAACAATCCACCTTTCACTGTAGCCGCCTGGTAGATGTTCTGATTGCCACCAATATGTTGAGCAGCGATCGTTACGGGTCCGTTGTTCCGCTGGTCACCACCAACAGCAGTAAGTGAAGAGTCCTGAATGTGGATGGGGGTATTCTGAGCATTAGGGAAAAAGCTCATGGGTATGGGTTCGATGATTGAGCTAGAAAGGTACTTAGAGGCTTCTCACGCATGTTCAGCAACATTCAAATTCAACCCACTACTACGTAGTCCATTGACAACCTCGCCCTGACTACTCCTTGGACCGCTTCGCAATTGTTATTCTCACCCAAAAACAGAAACACTCGAGCTCGTTAGTCTCCCAAAGGTAGCTGCTAGACGGGATTTCAAACCTCTGCTGCACCATGCGGCGGATATTTTCTGTCTGACGAGCTCGTCCAACGTCCTCGACTTCAAATTTGCCACCCGTTTTGATGAAGGAACAAGTTCGTCTCGTCTCGTTTTCCTCTTTTCTACACCCAATCTGACAGTTCTCGCCCCCAGAGGTAGTATCACTTCTCTCCAGCCTCTAAAGCGGGCGTCATGAGCCATCTACAGAGTCGCAATTCTTCAGCCCAGACAACATCGGCTGTACTGTTAAGAACCTCAAAAGGGAGGCGACTGGCGTTATTTGAGTGTCTCTCACTGTTGTTGCCCTGCACCGTCCGGAGTCTTCTACCCGCGAGCCTATGATCATTCTCTTCCTCAACTCACATCTCCGACTTACGATGCATGATGACGACCACCGCAACCGCGGTCACGGTCACGATCTCGATCTCAGCAACGACTAGCATCCGAGTGAATGAACATCTGCCACGACCGTCTCCTAAACGACACCGGCGACAACTCGGAAGATATTTTCCACTCTTCAAAACTCTCGTCGCGAAGCCTAAAAAGCTAATGTTTGATGATGCGGTTGAGGCTTGGAGGGATGACGCGGCATGGAAGGAAGGAGAGAAAACCTGCCAGACCTGAAACGACGACTCTGCTCAGAAGAAGATGCCGGTTCGAACTTCAAATGGCGCGTTATGACGGACTGGAAGGGGGCCGGCTTGGGTTTGGAGTTCGAAGGAGGCGCAGAAGATGGAGGTTCGGAAGCTGGGAGGAGCTGGAGGAGAGGTTGGCGGACGCATTGGCAGGAATGTCCAAGTCAGAATTTCACTATCCGGTATATCCAACTAAATGGTATGTTGTACATTTCGCATCGCATATCTCATGAAACTGACGGCAATATTTTCTTGTAGGCGGTTTGAGACAGGACATAAACATTTGGATTTGGATTGATTTGAAAACGAGCCTTAGGCCTAGCGTTGGAAGGGAGAAGGGAGGTTGAGGCAGAGGTCCCCCCATTGAGTCTCGAGTTTTGAGAGCCTGAGTTCGAATCGCAGGTTAGCATCCCCTCGTCCTCTGTCCTCAAACTCAAACTGACGATCCTCACCTCTCTAGAGACCACGCTCATACCTCAAATCTCAGTCTCTAGAAATCTCTGAACAAGGAGCAGGTTTCACCAATTTCAGCGCGCCCTCGGTCTTGTTCCATCGTCAATTCGAACTCGCGATCTGTCCTCAAGCGGTACGGTGTGGTCCACGCACCTCCTCTGCGTCGACTGCCTCCTTCAGTCGAAGAGCCCTTGTGTTTCGTCTTGTCATTCGCCTCCCTATTTACCCCGAGCTTACGCTCGGCCTCTCGAAGCATGCTTGCCTTTGTAACGGGACTCTCACCAGAACTCGAGACAGCCCAACAGCTGCGATTGTCTTACTCGAATCAAGCTCTTTCCAGCCTTGCCAAATGACTGCTCGACTCATGATAAACTCTCATATGCCTCTCGGGCGTCTGACATTTGGGTGGACATCTAAGCAATCGGCAGCTGATGGCACTGGAAGTTGTTTGAACTTCAGAAGGAAATTGGTTGGGTTCTGGAAGGGAGGGGGTGGGAGGTTGGAACTTAGGCCTTAGGATTGGCTCCGCCATGTCCCATGCATATTGGCTTGTGACGAGCTTTGTCGAATTCTCGGGGAATGCAATATTTCCCTTCTGCCGGCCACTTGGTTCATACATATGTGGGTACATTTTCCGAAATTGCAGGATTATATAAAACGCAATGCATACGTAGCAGTTTCCTTTGGGGGGTGGCTTCAAAGTTCACGCTTCAAGATCAAAAACGTCATGTCTGCAACCGGATCAACAACCAACAAGCACCCAAATTCAATAGACCGTCTATTGAGGGTGACGACTTTGATATACCTGTCGATAAGCATTCGTAAATTTCAACACTTGAGTTCGACGTGGTAGTTATCGTCTAAAGTATGGTGAAGGGTAGAATTTCCTACCAAGTCATCCCACAGATAAACCCCTGATCGGCGTTGACTCTAAATTTCCAACAGAGTGTTGAACCTTTACGCTATGGTCCCACCCTCTTTAGGTGCAGATAGAGCCATGTAGGCTCGTGACCATCCCGACTGGAATTCTTGACAGTCGGACGAATGCTCTGCTTCGAGTCACATGCACATAGACGGCGGTCTAAGAGCCATGGTGAATATCGATATTCGCATTCAGGCTGGTCACGAGCCTACTTTCAACGTTATCACCAATTGAATTCAAATTACAATGAACCTTTCACCAACACTACCAAAGGCTCAAAGCGCCCCGAGCTCCCCTGCAGCTGATGTCAAGACCAATCGAGCGGCGATTCCACCTCCCGTCCCGTCCGCAGGAGCAGAGTACTCCGTGTCTAGCTATCTCACTTCCCTCCGGCCTCGGAAAGGGGCGACACAAGCCACCCATGGCCTTTCAACGTCAACCTCGTAACTCTTCAGCGCGTCAGCGCCATGGATAATGACGATACCAGCCCACGACCGCCTGTGATGCCAACTTCTTCAAGACCCATAGTTGCGTAGACAATGCCTGTATCTCGCTCCTATACAGCCAACCAGATTTCCCTGAACCCTGCTCTCCGACGTGATAACCCAAATTTACGAATACATGGGTTCTCCTTCGTACCAACAGCGTTCCTCGAGCTCTTGTCACTGCCGACGAGTCTGCTCCCCAAACTCCAACTGTCCTGTCCTACTCCGAGTCCTCACAAGCCCAAGCCCAAGTCAAGTTCGACAACCATACACACCCTCCCCGCTCGGCGGTCACTAGCACGATACACGGACATCTCCTACATGGTACACGGTGTAACCAGCCTCTCTTGCCGTGCTATGCTATACTGCCATTCTCGAACATGCACAACTCCAACTCAGTAACAAATTCAACGTTCACGCATATAGAAGGCTGTCCACACTTCTTGACTCCTGGTGTCGATACTCGATTCAACATCCACATGTATGCGCACTCCATCACACTGTGACGGAGCACGGTCATCCCTCCATCCTCCCATGCCCGCCGAAACAGCAGCTCAGTCACTCGATTCTGATGCATGACGAGTTACGACAACAGCAACTATGACCGCGACCACGATCTCACCAGCATTTAGCATCTAGCATCTGGAGAAGGCTGCATGAAATGAACGAACGAAAATCCTACCAGACCTGAGGTTGATGAGGAAGTTGAAGAAGACGTTGGCGCTGGAGGTCCATTCGTGCCCTCAAGATTGTATTATCTGGTATATCTATACACGTGTATCCAAGTAAACAGTATGTTTTGCATCTCATATGTCACATTTTCCGATCAAACTGACAGTAATACTTTCCTGTAGGAGGCCGACGGATGGGATGGCGTAACACTGCAGAAATTTGGATTTGGAAGCGAGTAGCATTCAGAAGGAGACGGAGGCCTAGGATTCGAACTCTTTGGAGAAGGGTGCTGTGCATAGGCATAGGCCTAGGCAGAAGCGGTCGGTTGTTGAAAAGCAGAGGACCCTCTATCGAGTTTCGAGCCAACAGCGCATGAGCCGCAGGTTAGCATCCTCTTGCCCCCGCTTCCTAAACTTAGACTGACGATCCTAGCGACTTCTTCCCATCGATTTGTCTTACGAATGCTCAGACCTCAAATCTTAGGTTCCAGAAAACTCTAAACAGGGAGCACGCTTCGCTCTTTTCATTGTCGAACACAAATAGTCCATCGTCAACTATCTGTCCGTGTATGTTTCCTCTACATCAGCTGCTTCCCTTCACTTCCTCTCGTTTGCCCTCTCGCATCCTTTCTTGCCACTCGCCTCCGTTATCATCTTGAGCTCCAACTATATGCCTCCCAAACTATGACCTACGTCAAGGACTCTCACCAGAACGCGATACGGCTCGACAGTTACGAATCGGCGTGAGCTACGCGGAAGTGTTTTTGTAATAATTTTTTAAATTCCCTGACCCACGATAGTATATTCAGAACATTACAAAAATCTCCTAGACCTATGCTTCAGACGGTATTTCGTCCATATCAATAACAACGTTGGCGGTTTTCTGCGAGTCCAAGCAATTTAACCCCGTTTCGAGTATGGTCAGCGATTCAGCCAGCGTAGACGTCGTGAAGTATCCACAGTCTGGTGATCGAGGAAGCACTATTCCGCGTGCATCGATGAGGGAGCAAAATGCATCCCATCTGTAGTGGGGATGATCGAGGTCGAGATAGTGTTGGAGAACCTTGTTGACTGGTACGCGCGCTCTGTACGCTACCAGCACCATGATCAATGCACGCAGACTTCTGGTAGGTTGAGCATTCGTTCGCAGCAAAGAGTTCACGAACATAAATGCAGTGTAGAAGAGGTAATCGGCTGTGAATGTGGGTCTAGTGTCCAGGAAGTCGTTGAGTTCCTGTGTCACCTCTACCAAGATCCTGTCGCGTTCAGCAGATATCAAGTCGGTGGGACACCAACATATGATAGCCGCCGTAGAAAATAGGAATTGTCGCACATAAGGACTGACGTGCAACGTTTTACCCAAATCGCCCTCTTGATTACATTGAATCTCTGAAGCGTTTTCAAAGAAGGAGTCTAGTATCGCTAACACTTGATGTTGAACATCTACAATGAAGGGAATGAACCTTCCAATTCAGTGGAAAATATTGTGATAACTAACCTTCTAAGTCGCTGAAATTTTCATCCAGCTGTCGAGCGACCCACTGAATTGGAAGGTTGGGAGCGGTTGGTGTTTCGTCAGGCACAAAACGTCGCATTTCTCGGGTACCAAACATCCACTCCGTGAGGCGGATGCAAATCTCTACCCCCCTCCGTTTCAAGACCCGCGGCGTATTGTTGAAGGGATCTTTCCGAGAAAATAAGTGGAACAGAGCATGGTCCTTCAGAGCGGTTGGGCTTGGATCTTCGATACCCCGGGGAAGGCTGTAGGAGGATTGAGAGGGAACCAGGCGGTGAAGGAAAATTGGGTATGGGCTTTTTGGACTGCAATCGAAGATATTGGAGTGGAAGATCTGTTCTATGCAGTGATCGGCTGGAATGACACTGCGCTGCAATTCAGGAGATATTCTCTCCTTCGCTTTGAGTAGACCCTTCACCGTATCATAGAGTGGAACGGGTCGTTCTCTGGGTCTTGTTTTCTTGATATCTTGAACAGCCGCCATTCCGTCGTAATCCCTTTGAAATAACCATCCTACTTCATGCTCCAGCCATGAGTCGCCTGATTTCCTTCGAAATATAAACCCAGTGCCTTTGGGAAATGTATCATGCCACCGTTTACGATTCTCCATGCCCAACAAGTTGTGAGGGTTCATCTCGCCACCCTCGTCGAGTTGCGCTTTGGTGAAGCGCATGATTGGGTGTACGATCGATGAAACGAGGCGATGAAACGCCCAAGATTGTGGTGATTGATAAGGGCAAGGGGCACGAGGCTTCTTGCTGGTTCTAAAACGTCGTTGAGGCAGGAAAACAAAGAGATTCTGCAGAGTTGGTAGAATCGTTGTCGCCACGAGGAAGGAGAGTGTGAATCCGATGGCGATTGATACGGGAAGGGCAACCTTGTGATTAAGGTTCCAGAGAAAGTCGATGACCCCAATGAGGAAGAGAACAAGGCCAACTTGGAGGAGGAGGGGTAAAATGGTGACGATCTGGGGGAAATACCATCGCTCTAAAGCCTCATCACGCATATGATAGAGTGCGAATGCAATCTGAGGCTCTAGATCTCTCTGTGGACGTTGATGCTCCCTCAGCCACTGAAGAAAGACGATGCTGACGAGGGCCGTTGCAAGGCTGACGACCAAACTGAGAAACCAAAGGAGATTGATACGCACATTTGCAGATGTCGGTGAAAATTCATCCATAGGAGAGGCTTGTAAACCCGGCTGGTTTAAGCTTGTGCTTTCGAGTTGTTTCAAAATACGGGCAAGGAGATCCACAGCAGGATCTTTTTGCAGTGTTGTGTATGATTCGATAATGAACGCAGTGACCACGGCAGAAAACAAACTGGCCTATTAGGTGAGATAAGTTGAGATAAGTCATTCAATTTATAAGACCGTTCCTACGGCCACAAAGCTAAACTTACAAAAATTAGAAGAGTCTGCACCTCCTCTTTCCATGCATCGTAACGAGCCTTATCCTTGTCGAGTAACGGCTGCAACAGGACGTTCCATTGATCTTCCTCTGGCTTGTCCAGTGAGCTTCGAAATGGATCGCCGCATCTCCATAGCCCTGGCTCCAAGTTCTGCAAAAAAATGGCGTCAGCTTAGGCTTCTTATGCCAGACAATACGCCGACCTTTGTGGCTGCGTCGAATGGTGAGGTTCGATTTGATCTTCCTAGAGTTGCAGACATGGGAGGATTCGAGTGGACAAAATGTTACAGTGGTAGAAGCCGTTCGATTTTTCTGCTATAGAGTTTAGTTGAAGCGCTCGGGTGCGGTGGGAACATGCTGTACACACATGCTTAGCATGCTGAAGCGACGGTATGCTTAGGGATCCAGAAACGCTTCTGCCACGTTTTCACAGACCAGTGCAATTGCCGTGCACATCTCAACTGAACCGCCACTAGCTTAGTTGTGTCGGCCTTGTGTGAAATGCGTTGCAGGTCATGAGGTAGTACGCCAAGGTAAACCTTAAAAACCAAAGTTAGATGGCAGATAATGAGCGGCATCACCTGCATTTTAATACAGTGAGCAATTCTAGCCCCTAGAAATACGGAGTGAAGTCGGATGTCGATAAAAGCGTGGTCCTCGTACCCGAGTACAATCCTCGTACCCGAGTACAATCCTCGTACCCGAGTACAATCCTCGTACCCGAGTACAATCCTCGTTGTCGGGTCTGCAACATCCAGATGCACAATCCGGGATGCAATTCAGTCCCACACGAGGCGACAACGAGGCTACAAAGTATGTCGAGCAATCCCTCATCTTGTGATGTGATGCGATGATATTATACACGCCACCTATTATTATCAATCGACTGTCATTTGTTGATCCTAAGGTCTGCAAAGGGGACAACTTACACACTACTGGCCCTAGCCGACGTGTCCCGAGGATTATCTCGATACATACACTACAGTACACGATAGCGAGCTATTTATGTTTGCTATGGCACGACCTCACAATTCAGTGCGTGCTTTCCGGTGATCGTGGTTTGTGATGCTCATTTTTTGAGTGCATCGCTTATACCCTGGTATGTTGTAATGGCATCACTTCTCGTTGAAATGGAGAACGACACGACAACCAGGTGGAGGACATCTTGTCTGTGAGAGAAAAAATCCACAGACTGTCCGACAGACTGTCTGCGGATAGTCCACGGACGGTTCGCGAACACGGCGCCCACTGATGGCCCCAGTCAAAAGTTGATCGAGGGCACGCGAGTTTGGTCAAGGATCTCCAAGAGCTTGAGGGGGCTCGATTGGACTTGTTTGGGCTTGAATATTTGGACTCGCACTTAAATATATCAATCGCTGTATAGGCTCACAAAGCCAAGTTACCCGTCAAGTCCACCCTCTACCTGCCCCGATACTCCTTGAAATCTTGCCAGGAGATACCGTTGGCTGGCCTCGAGTGGCCTCTACTTCACTTGATCTCTTTGACGAGGAAATTAATGGCTGCAATTCAAATATATATTTTTCTATTCTAGCACATCTAACCCGGGTTCTACTGTATCGACACATAATACACTACTCATAGGACTGTACTAGCATGTGCTCCACCTTCTAGGGGTACAAATTGACCCTCTGAGTCCCGCAAGCCAGGTAGATGCGAGAAGGGGCGTCCGAGTCTTCGTCGTTGGTACTGCTGTCTATCGGGACCGCAGAGTTATCTTTATATAGTTAAAATGGCACACAAGATATTGACGCACCTTAGGACCAACAAACACAAGAAAATCTGGCTCTCGATGGTGGCAGCGCACATGCGGTCAGGCGTTGCTCTGTCGATGTGAGGCCTTCGTGAGGGTGGCATATTGACAAGGTGCCTACGAATGGCCGTATATTGAATGCACTTAGTAGACGAGGAACTGGAGGGGAAGGAGAGGAGGGCGTACTAAGCTGACGTGGCCAGGACGTGGCATAAGTAAGACGGAAGAAGGTGAAAGTCGGGAGCAACACGAAATTCTCGTAAAGTTCTAACTTACGTTCGGAGTAATCTCACGATCTTGGGCACCTCGACACGACTCGAAAGGGCTTGAAGTTAGCGTGGATGAAATAACTTGGAGTAACTGTTGTGCTTGTTCTGGCTTGAGTCAAGTCAACTCCGGTGAACGACAAGGTTAACTGTTGTTTGGTTGACAGACGGTTTGAGTTGCCTTGATCCACCTCAAATCCGGTAACTCAAGTCAAACCCGCCTTGAAATCGCTCGACCGGCCTTGAGCGACTTTTGACTGGGCATAAAGAGCGAGTCCTATAAATAGGACTCGTAATATGTGATACAGATCACGTAAGTAGACTGGACAAGCAAAGGTGCATAAACGCCAGTCAAGGGGTTGGGTATGATCGCCAATAGTAGCTGGCGGAAGAAACCAAGTGCTGTATGCGCTGACTGAGGGCGCTGGTGGCAGTGTCACTGTGACGTGTGGCTGTTCGGCTGTGACTCAAAGTCGCGAGATGCTATTTACGGAAATCTGAACTAGTACTGGCAGGTGAAGAGTTGCCGAACGCACTCTTAATTGCGCACAACACGTATGACTACGCTCCCAGCTATGAAAGCCGAGAACACGATACTAGACCCTGAAAAAGAATATATTCAAGATTCTATAACTGAAAAATATCTGTAAGATGTTGCGTTGGGACACGCTGGACATTTGCTCCATCGCTGTCACGAATTGCCGAATCTACTTTTCCCCCTTGGTTTAGGTAAGTGCGCCAGGCCTTAGCTAGAACTTTCCAAGCCTGCATCTCCCCTTCCTCTCCAGTACCATGCTCATATGGTACTGTTGTTTGAAACCATCCATATTTGCTGAAAGTATCGTTAAAGCTGATTCCAAATTAAGAACAAATTAGGCAAGATCAGCTAAAAGGTGAGAATCGTACCAGAATGTGACGGAGTTAACATCGTCAACAGATTGGTCCCCGGGAATTTTGAAAAGAATTCCGTGGCCATCGTTACCAGGACTCGACAGGAGTACATTAAATACAGGATAATGCAGGTCGGCCGGAAGGGAAACCTTGGTACTTGATAAGGCGGAGAAGAACTATCTCAAATGTGTTAGAGTCGGTCAGATGTAAGCTTCGACACTTCGTACGTTTTGGAGCAGGGAGGGTCTGGCCTCCAAGCTGAAGGGAGGATGAGCCCAATACAAAAGGTAAAATTAATTTGACGTACGTTATCGTTAGTCTGGGGGGGGTTGAAGGAATGGAATCAGGGATCTCCCAAGTGAAAGTGTCCCAGAACATTCGTAGTTTCGTGTCAATATCTGATTCACCAAAACCGGGGTGACCACGTTCCTAGATGAATATTAGCTCGATACAAGGCAATGCGAGGCCAGGAAATGTACGGACCCTCAGATTTGCACAGATCTGCTTCAAATCCACTGCATAAGGGTGCCGGTCCCAAGGCGCGGATCGAACAAACGACTCGTATTTATCGAAGATGATGTTTGGCAGTATTTCAGGGAGAAAGAAGGTGATCTCGGCGGCCTTACATTGTGCAAGAGCAACCTCCACAAGCTTTGAAACCGAGTTGTTGGGTGGGGGCGGGCGTGCGATTTCAAAGACTTTCGAGAATGGTTAGAGAGATTTAGTCAAATTCAAAAACGGAAGTTGTCACATGCGCGTACCATGGGTATTGAATATCCACCTGACAATAGCAGGTGCATTCTGGCGTAACAATCGAGCCTCGTCGACATCTACAAAAAGTTTTCGTGACCTGGTTCGATCCAGCAGGAACTCAATGAATGGTGGGTGTCGAATCCTGATATACTCATTCCCAGCCTCGAATAACAAGTGCATTTTGGTGACAATCTGCATCAGACTGCCGTGCTCAAGGCCAAGGATTGCTGCTATCCACTGGGGTGATGAGAGGTTTATTCGCAAATCGAAGGCGTCCTCGTTGGATGCCATGCCTTGGGCAACGATAACCTGGCCGAGGATTCGGAGTATCACGTCTCGATGCTTCGAGGTGCAAATGAGATGGGAATATACTTGGTTGTACATATCTTGGAGCTGCAATGATGAGTTCTTGCTCCATGGCATTTGCGGGCCCGGGAATACACTCGAGAAGACTGATTGTATCCAGGTCATCAATCTGAAACAACATACAGACAACCCCATTCACACACCTTGAGCGCCGAATACCTTCCTGATTGGCGCTGCAAGCTTTAGCGTGAGCAATGCATCGTCCAGGTCGAAAAATAATCCCTGCGATCTGCAACGATCAAGCAGAAAGTTGCGGAAAAGAGGATCACGGATTTTGATATCTTGGTCCTCCTTTCCGACTTCAAGCAGCAAGCGAAGTTTCTTGAGACGTCGCAGGACAGTGCCATGCTGTAGTCCAAGTATTGTCTCAATCCGGCTGGGGGACGAGGAGTTTGCAGGAGTCCCGAGGATGTCCACATCAGAGTTCATGCTTTCAGAAACCAAGCACTGGCCGAGGACTTGGAGGATGGTGCCTCGGTGTTGTGAGGTGCCAATTAGATAGGAGAAGAGATAATCATGCGCATCCTCCACATTGACAGAAAAATTGCTTGATCTCGAGGGGTCGAGGAGGAAGTCGGGAAATGATTTGTGATAGATCTGGATATCACGATGGTCATCCTTTTGAACGTCGACAACAGAATGCATGTCCTTTAAGCACCGTTGGACATCCCCTCTTTTAAGGCCAAGAATATCACCTAGCTTCTGCGGAGAGCACAGCTCATCGAAAGTGCCAGCAGGTGCGTTTGCAGCCGTGATGAGTCTATTGATGATGATGTAGAGAGCCATAATCCGCAGCATGTCGGCTTGACGGTTGGCATTGCGAACGATAAGTGAATATAGTTCGTCGAGATTTTTGTAGGGTTTATCGTCCGGAGGTTTCTCCAATAGACCTTGTATGACTGCAAGCCTCTCTTCTGGTGAACGGTATTCACACATGATATATGACATGATCGTGGTTGCGTAGATGAACTGCCCGGAGGCCTTGTCCACCAGCTGGTCGATGACGTCCTCTCCAGGCCAGTCTTGTGGCAGGTATGTGTCCCTGGCCCGGATATTTGCAAACTTCACTTTGAAGTAGCGTCGAATGTCACGATGAACGAGAGTATCCTCCCTCAAGTTCATGGTAGATACACGGTTGTCCGGAAATTGGGATCTGAGGTGGTTGATAGCATCGACGATGTGGGGTTCCGGCCGACTAGCGACAAGGAAGCGGAGGGGTAGACGGATGTCTTTCATGGTGTTACCAATGATCTTGATGATGTCAACTTGAACATCCTTGCCTGTTACTTCATCAAGGCCATCGATGACGATGAGAGTCGGATATGCTTTGCGTCCAAAGGTGATGGCAGTGAGAAAGCGCGTTCTCATCGCAATCCGCTTGATGGGTTCGACAATGAGGGCATTCATTTGCACTTCACGTCCTTTGGAAAGGAGAAGGGGGTCGTCACGAAGAGCCCTGTCGATATATTTGGCGGTGGACGGCAAAGCTTGCGTGAGCTGGATGGCCAACGTGGGAATAATCCGATTGCCATCGCTGCAGTTGGTGATCCGATTCGAGGCAAAGAAAGCCCCGACCGAACGTTTTTGCCGTCTGCAGAGGTCCGCGAACGTGAGAAGTAGTGCCGTCTTTCCGTCGCCAGCACCTCCCGACACCCACTTCATGGTGGCAGCATCGATGGAGCTCTTCTCCCAGTCGTCCAACTCCTTGCCAAGTTCGACACGAGTTTCTTCCATGCACCTTGGTTCATCGATCCTCCGTTCGGAATCGGGAAGAGCGGCTGGTGAGGCGTGTTCATGGAGAGGATCTCTGGCAGCTTGAAGATCGACTTTAGACAAAGTCAACATGTACGCGTGCGACACACCTCTGACTGGCGGATAATGGTGATGGCTATCCCCAACAAGTACGTCGCCATGATTATTGTACTGGTTTCCTCCACCTGATAATATAAAATAATTAGTTTCTTGGACGAGGCAAAGAACCAGAAACTCGCCATTGTTGACGCGATTGTGTGCACCAATGTCGCCACCTCTTCCGCCCGCCCCGCCATTGCCAGTGCCTATCAATCGAAGAGATTCCATAAGGCTCGATTTCAGCAGACAGGTAAGAACTTACAGACTGCCGCTTCGTGGATATTGAAGCGAATAGAAGGTTCACTACATTCCTTGATGGATACGATACGATTGCCCTCAGGGGGCATCCGATCTTGAGGGGGAAAGAGCAATAGTTGAAGTCGAAGGTGAAAGAATCAGAGCAAGAGGAATTGCAGCGTATGCCTTTGGAAAGACAATTTTGCGCGTGGCTCGACAACGTGTGTACCATTCGGCCGCTGGGATGTGCTGTGTTCGACACAGGGGCCGTTCAAGCCACGTTGGATATTGTCGCTGAAGAATGAATGAGAATGAGATACAGTCTGTGAGGAAGCGATACAATACCGACCCAGACAGTAGGTAGGTCAATGAACCATCCAGATTCAGGCGAGAGAGGTTTTACCTAAGCGCTTAAGTCTCTCAACTAATCACCTCTATCAAGTTTCCAGACCCCAAGTGAGCATTGTGAATGAGTGAAACAAACACAGCCTCACCTTACGTTTCCGGCTCTCATACGGCCCACAAACCCCAGACGTGCAACCGCATTGAGGGAGGCACTAACGTTCGAATTTTTGAATGAATTTCCAGCAACACAAACACGCGACCCACACGTGTGAGATCCAAATCATGCATACCATGACTGGGTTCGCCGCACTGCTCGGGTCGCCGAAATGGCTATAACCTGGAGTCAGTATAAGGCAATGAAAACATGCGGTGGGTGCCAACGGATAACGACATACCTGGAAGAGGTCATGCATCCTGCAAGTGATTGCAATTCAACGAGGGAGGCGATGTTTGCCAATTTATTGGGCGCGGATCTCTGTGGGTGTGAGTGCAGTACACTTTATTTGAAATTCCTGTTTCGGAGACCAACAAGGAGGCTTGTCAGTAATTTCAGGCTCATGCGCTAAGCTCCTCGAGGCCGTCTTAACACCAGAACGAGAGGCAATGAGCGACAAAAGGAAATTCGTTATTCAGCCTTGTATCAAGATAGATTCCAGGTCTGACGCCTAGAGTTTTCTACAAGGAGGTCAGTTGATGGGAATCGGACAGGAAGTAAGAAACGCGCTGATCGAACGAAAAGGAAACCTCGACTGGGTAGACCAATCAACGCTGTCGCCTACAGTGGCCTTTACACCATGTCCTAGGCAGCCTAGTTATTGAGAACGAGGGATGGAGCTAAGAAACAGTCAGCCAGTCGGTCAGAAAGAGCTTCAAACCATACTGCACATACATGAGGGTTGGGTAGACGTTCGGTGGCGCAGCATCGTTGAACATCCTTCATTTGGTTCTTCATTCCCGTAATTCCTATTCGATAATCTGGAAATTTTTCGACGGTCTAATTGTGGTTCAAGGTAGCCATTTTTTTTGGCGAAAAAGAACGGTCGATAGTATTGGATTCGTGTAATTGCCACCTTGTACGAATCAGATGATGGATAGCCATTGATCATGGAATAAGCAGTCGGATAACGTGCTCACGGTCCCAGGTCAACAAACGGTTGTCAAATAAGAGTACACACCGACCAGTTCGCGCCACGATGGCCCAACTACATAGTACTAGTCTTTGCTTTGGTATTACGATTCGCCCCTACTCCTTCGGTCACTTTGCGGTTGTTACCATCGCCCATCCTGACGCGCGGACGCATAAGTTCGTCTCGTCCATCTTCATCTTGTCTACACCAGATCTGACTATTTTAATCCTCGTCTTTACCAGCCCACAAGCCGAAGTTTCCTAGTATCGCATGTCAAGACGATCGAACTTCCAGAGTTACACGTCCCACCCACAGGAGCAGAGCACTGAGTCTATGATGGTCTCTATCTTTCTCAGCTATGCCCTCGGAAAAGGACGGCTCGAACCACGCACTTTCTTGACCGACACACCACCTCGAAACTCTTCAGCCCATCACCTGCAACGTCAAGGATCTGCCACGGTTGGAAGAGAAGCGATTGGCGTTACTCAGCTGTCTCTGAAGTCCTCACCAAAACTTCTTCCATGCCCATAGGTGCTTGGATCAGGATCGCGTCCCGCTACCATCGAGCCCATTTACGACCCTCGAGCTCTCCTCACTGCCAACGAGCCCGCTCACATGGCCTCCATCCATCCCTCCTCACTACTCTCTCCTCACTACTCCCTCCTCACTGTTACCGCATCCATCTTCCCTCACCCAGGTCGCAATTATCAGCGCCACTAACACCAAATACGTGTGGCTTCTCGTGCCCTATCCCATGTGAGGCGCACAGCTTATCGAACCACCGGCATGGAGGGAAGGGGAGTATGTACTCTGCTCAATCTCAAGACTTTGAGGATATGTATTGTCCATAGGTTTGTTACTTCAGTCCTTCCGCCGCGATGATCCTGAAGCCTAATCTGATAAACCCTACCCCCTAGGCCTCATTCACGACTCCAATCTCAAAGCAAAACCTTCTGCCTCCAGCGTCCGCTCTCCCATTTTGTTGTACCTGGTCGATCGTCCTCCCAAACAGATGCATCGGATGGGCAAGACGATCCAATACCTACCTACGCCACGACCTGCTCCTAATACCAGCTAGCCATCTGCTGGAAGTCGACGCCGACGCCGATACATATAGCAACGCTGGCCCGAAGGAACACCGACGCCGATAGCGACACCGACGAGGGATTTGAATTCTGGAGAGAGTCGCAGGTTTGGGATTTGGATTTGGACCTCGCATGTACAGGCAGATGATTTGCATTTACCTTTGCATTTTGAACGGAGGTACTGGGAAAAGGTGGTCGGTGGTCTTTGGAATGCAGAGGATCCCACTATTGAGTATCAAGTGGCCTGCAAAGATTTAGGATCTTGGTTTTGAACTTCGAAAGAAGGTACTGGGTACTAGGCAGAGGTGGTCGGTGTCAATGGTCGGCAGACTCGGTTGATGCTTAGCTTGGGGGGTCGTCCTTGGTCGTCGAGTCTTGAGAGGTTGGCATTTCCTCTTCCTATACATTGAAAAGTTAAACTGACGAACTTCGCCTTCAGGTACAGAGGTTTCTTCCAGATCCATGGCTGGGTCTCGTCCACAACTCCGATCCCAGGCCGCACATACTGCGTTTGCGCCTTACGAACGTTCGGGCCCCAGCACACACAGAACTCAGAACTGGGGTTCGTGTTTTCACTGGGAGTTATTTGAATTCAATATCATTGCCAACTCGCGAAACTCGCAGTCTCATTGTATCCTCAAAGGCCCTATACCGTGCGGCGGGACCATGTCTCTTTCGCGTCGCTGCCTTCATTGACCATCGCTCATCGACTATTGCCATCACTGTCATCACTGAAGACTGGAAGATAGACATAGCTTGGAGATGCAAGGCACAGATGGCGACTGTTTGATATACTGTTCGACGTTCTATGTCGAGGGGAAAGATGGTCGTAATCTTAAGACTCAAAATATTAGGTATAGGTAAGTCACATCCCATTTTCCGCTGTTCGTCAAACATGATCTGACGATCCTCACATCTGCCTCTTCTAGTTCATACTAAGATACTTCCGAGCCCACTGTGGATACCAATGCCCATAAGCACGAGTCGTCTTGAATTCTTTGGGAATGCAATGCTAGTGTTTACCTTTCCTCCATTCAATTGTTATATCGCCGTTACTTATCTTAGATTCTAATCTACCAAGCTACTTACTCTTGGCTCGTAAGTGCCACAGCATCAGCTACTTTCCAAGCTTCAATTTCCTATTCCTCTTCAATACAATATACGTACAGTATTGCTACATAACAATTTCGAGAATGAGCGACGAAATGATAGACATTGAACGGATTCACAAAATAAAAGTTGCCGCATTCATGTGCCGTCTTCATTGAATACGGTAGGTGCATCCTGGAGCAATGATACTGCCTCATCGATATCTACACATAGTTCTTGTGACCTGCTTGGATCCAGCAGGAACTCGACGAAGGATGGATGTCGAATTTTGATATCTTCGTCTTCGTTTCCAACCTCGAGTAACGGGTGCAATTCAGTGACAATCTGCATCACGCTGCCATGCTCAAGGCCAAGGTTTGCCGTTATCGAATTGGGTGAAGACTTTGGTCGGGAACCAGAGGTGTTCATGTCGACTGGCATGCTCTGTGCAACGATAACTTGCCCGAGGACCTGCAGCGTCGTGCGTTGATGCTTCGAGGCGCGAATCAGATGGGAGTATACTTGGTCGTACATATCTTGAAGCTGCAATGACGAGTTCTCGGTCCAGGGCATTCGCGGACCAGGGAATACATTCGAGAAAACTGATGACATTTAAATCAGCAATTTGAGCCAGTATCTACACAGAATCCATACCTTCCGCGCCGAATGCCTTCCTGATAGGTGCTGCAAACTTGAGCGTAAGCCGTGCGTCATCTAAGTCGAGGTATAATTCTCGCGATCTGGATCGATCAAGCAGAAAATCGCGAAGGTGATCATGTATCTTGATGTTTTGTTCTCCGTTTCCAACTTCAACTTCAACTAGCAAGTCAATATCTGCGAGAAGTCTCGGGATTACGCCGTGCTCTAGTCTAAGGATTGTCTCAATCCGATTGGGGGACGAGGTGTTTGCAGAAGTACCGGCGATGTCCACGTCAGAGACCATGCCTTCAGAAACCAAACACTGGCCGAGGACTTGTAGAATCTTGTCCCGATGTTTTGAGGTGCCGATTAGATGGGAGCAAAGACAGTCATGCGCACCCCCCACATCGACGGCAAATTCATTCGATCTTGATGGGTCGAGGAGGAAGTCAGGAAATGATTTGTGATAGATCTGGATGTCACGGTTGTCGTCTTCGACATTGACCACGGAATGCATATCTATTAAGCAGCGCTGGACGTCCCCTCTTTTGTAGCCGAGAATATCACCGAGCTTTTGCGGAGAACACAGTCGTGCAAACGCGTCAGCGGGTGCATTGGCAGTGGCGATGAGTTGTTTGATGGTGATGACGAGAGCTATGATTCGTAGCATATCTGCTCGATGGTTGGCATTACGAACAACGTGTGAGTATAGTTCGTCAAGATTCTGGTAGGGTTTGTCGCCAGGAAGTCTTTCCAAAAGGCCTTGGATGACTGCTAGTCTCTCTTCCGGTGAATGGTATTCAAACATGATGTATGGCATGATTGTGGTTGCGTAAATGAATTGCCCAGAGGCCTTGTCCACCAGCTGGTCAATGACGTCCTCACCCGGCCAGTCTCGTGGTAAGTCGGTATTGTTGGCCCGAATCTCTTCAAACTTCACTCCGAAGTAGCGCCGGATGTCACGATGAACAAGAGTGTCCCCCCTCACATCCATGATAGACACGCGGTCATTCGGAAACTGCGATCGAAGTGTGTTAATGGCATTGACGATGTGAGGTTCCGGCCGACTAGATATAAGGAAGCGGAGGGGTAGGCGAACGTCTCTAATGGTACTGCCGATGATCTTGAGGATGTCGGCTTGAACGTCCTTGCCTGTAATTTCGTCGAGACCGTCAATGACAATGAGAGTCGGATATGCCTTGAGCCCAAAGGTGATGGCAGCGAGAAAGCGCGCGATCTTCGCGATCCGCTTGATGGGTTCAACAATGAGGGCGTTCATTTGTACTTCGCGTCCTTTGGAGAGAAGACGGGGATCATAACGAAGTGCCTTGTCGATATGTTTTGCGGTGGATGGCAGCGCCTGTATGAGCTGAATGGCCAATGTGGCAATGATCCTATTGCCATCGCTGCAGTCGGCAATCCGATTCGAGGCAAAGAACGCCCCGACGGAACGTTTTTGCCGTCTGCAGAGGTCCGCGAATGTTAGAAGCAGAGCCGTCTTTCCCTCTCCAGCGCCTGCCAAAACCCACTTCATGGTGGCAGCATCGATTGGGCTCTTCTCCCAGTCATCCAACTCCTGGATAAGTTCGACACGAGTTTCCTCCATACACCTGAGTTGATCGATCCTCGCTTCGGAATTGGGAAGTGCGGCAGGAGAGGCGTTATGAAGGAGAAGATTCCTGCCTGACGTTTTTTATTCATCAGTTACAGCCCGTTGTAACGACAACAATACACACCCTTCAATGGAGCCGCCTGTCTGTCTAGGATCTTCACGGGAACTTGGTACCGTTGATCCCCATCAACAGCAGTGAATGTAGAGTCGTGAATGTGGAAGACGGTATTCTGAGCATTATGGAAAAAGCTCATGTGCGGGGCCAGAGGGTGATGGTGTCAAGAGGTAGAGTGGACGAGATTGTCGACCCATCAACTCACGGCCTACACGTGCGCTCTCGTAATTCATAGCTCGACTGGTACACAGCGGAGAATTGAATTCAGTCACGCGACTCTTGTCTGTCTAGGTAATCTCGATTCTCATCACTCATGCACCATGGGTATAGACTATGATGCAAGAGGCCTGGTCACCGCTACTTTCGTGTAGCAGTGGAATCGATCGCGATTTTTTAAATAAATGTACAGCAGTTTTTTTGCCTATTCTACACCACTGATTTAAACACTATTTGACGACCTATATTATTTCAAATGTTGTTCAATTCACGACAACCTGTTACCGGTTACATGAATAGAAATCGTACAGTATTGTCTCTCTAAGCATGATAACTGACTGCGATATTGGATAGTATGCATTCAGCAATCTGCCGCTTGAATACGAGTTCTCGCGTTTCTAAGGACGCGCGTGCCCGATGCGTCGCTCAAAGCCTCGGACGCTTGCTTTCACTGACGCTGCTGGCCGGAACGCACGTGAGGTATTCGCACGACCCGACGCTGGGAGCATGGCAGAAACTGCAGGAACTGAGCGGAATAATAAAGGGTCAAATCAACTTGACGTACCTCATCATTAATCTGGAGGGAGTTAATGGATGGGGTTGATAACCTCTCAGGTGAAAGTGTCCCAGAACATGTGCAGTCTGGTCTCAACGTCTGATTCATTGAAACCGGGGTAACCACTCTCCTGGATGCATATCAGCTCGGTCCAAGGTAATGAGAGGCTCAAAATGTACGGACTCTCAAAGTTGCACAAATTCGCTTGAAATCCATGGTGTTAGAGTGCCGATCCCAAGGTGCGGATCGAACAAGTGACTCGTATTTACCATAGATGATGTTTGGCAATGCTTCAGGGAGGGAAGAAGTTAATCCGGCAGCGTTGCATTGTGCAAGAGCACTTCCTGCAAGCTTCGAAACTGAGTCATTGGGAAAAGGCAGAAACGCAAAGACTTTTGAGAATGGGCAGCGAAAGACATAGGCGTTAAGTAGAAAGTAAAAATGTAAGCTGTCATATTTACTTACCTTCATTATCGAATATCCGCCTGATGATAGCAGGTGCATCGCGGATCCGCGATCGAACCTCATTGATATCTATAAAAAATTCTCGTGACCTGGTTCGATTCAGCAGGAACTCAACGAAAGATGGATGTCGAATCCTGATATCTTCGTCTTCGTTTCCAACCTCAAGTAAGAAGTGCGATTCAGTGACAATCCATGTCACGCTGCGATGCCAAAGGCCAAGAATTGCCGCCAGCAATTTGGGTGATGAGGAGTTTGGTCGGGGAGCAAAGGTGTCCACGTTGGCTGACAGACCTTGGGCCATGATAACCTGCCCAAGGATTTGGAGCATAGTGTCCGGAGACTTCGAGATACGAATCAGATAGGAGTATACTTGGTCGTACATATCTTGGAGCGGCAACGATGAGTTCTCCTTCCAGGGCATTTGCGGCCCAGGGAATACATTCGAGAAAACTGATCAAATTCATATCAGCAATCCGAGGCAGCTCTTACACATAATCCCATCCACATACCTTGAGCGCTGAACACCTTCCTGATAGGTGCTGCAAGCTTTAGCGTAAGCCGCGCGTCGTCCAAGTTGAGAAACAATTCCCCCGATCTAGATTGATTGAGCAGAAAACTGCGAAGAAAAGGGACGCGAATCCCAATGTCTTGATCTCCATCTTCGACTTCAAGCAGTAATCGGATATCTTCGAGTAGTGGAAGGATAGTGCCATGCTCTAGTCCAAGGATCATCTCAATCCGGTTGGGAGATGAGGCATTCGCAGGAGTACCAATGATGTCCACGTCAGAACTCATTTCTTCAGAAACCAAACACTGTCCGAGGACTTGGAGGATAGTGTCCCGGTGTTGTGAAGTGCCGATCAGATGGGAGAAGAGATGGTCATGCCCGCGCGCATCCTCCACATTGACGGCAAATTTATGTGATCTTGATGGGTCTAGGAGGAAGTCGGGAAATGATTTGCAATAGATCTGGACATCGCAATCGTCGTCTCCAATGTTGACCACGGAATGCATGTCCTTTAAGCATCGTCTGACCTCTCCCTTTTGAAGGTTGAGAATATCACCTAGCGTTCGCGGACAGCACAGCTCTGCAAACGTGCCAGCGGGTGCATTGGCGGTAGCGATGAGTTGATTGATGATGATGATGAGAGTCAGGATTTGCAGCATGCCGCCCTGGAGCTTGGCATCACGGACGATCAGGAAGTACAATTCATCGAGATTTTTGTAAGGTTTGTGACCAGGTGATTCCTTCAACGGACCTTGTGTCCGTATGACTTCAAGCCTCATTTCAGGTGAACAGTATTCATCCATGATGTAGGACATGATTGTGGTCGCGAAGATGAACTGCCCAGATGCCCTGCCCACCAGATCATTAACGACCTGATCTCCCGGCCAATCTTTTAGGTGAGCGTATTTGGCCCGAATCTCTCCAAACTTCACCTCAAAGAAGTATCGGATGTCGCCATCAACTTGGGTGTCCTTCCTCAGATCCGTAATAGACATGCGGTCCTTCGTAAATTCCGATTTTTGAAGTTTTTCGATGGCATCGACGATGTTGGGTGCCGGTCGACTAGAGACAAGGAAGCGGAGAGGTAGGCGAACATCTCTCATGGCTTCGTCAATGATCTCGATGATGACAGTCTGAACCTTCTTGTCTGCGATTTCATCAAGGCCGTCGATGACAATGAGAGTTGGATATGTTTTTAGCCCAAAGGTGATGGCAGCGAGCATCCGTTTCTTCGTCGCAATCCGGTTGATGGGTTCGACAATGAGGGCGTTCATTTGCACTTGAAGTCCTTTGGAGAAGAGGTAGGGATCATCACCAAGGGCCTTGTCGATGTATTTTGCGGTGGATGGCAGAGCTTGCATGAGCTGAACGGCCAATGTGGCGATGATCCGATTGCCGTCGTTGCAGTCAGTGATCTGATTTGATGCAAAGAAGGCCCCGATCAAATGTTTTTGCCGTCTGCAGAGGTCTGCGAATGTGAGAAGCAGAGTCGTCTTTCCGTCACCAGCGCCTCCTGACACCCATTTCATGGTCGTAGCGCCGATGGGGCTCTTCTTCCATTCGTGCAACTCCTGGCCAAGCAAGACACGAGTCTTCTCCATGCATCTGGGTTGATTGATCCTGGCCTTAGAATCGAGAAAGGCAGCAGGAGAAGTATTTTGATCAAGAAGATCCCTGCCTGTTCAACGATCGGTTTTAGACGAAGTCGGATATGTATGTATGCAACTCGCGACACACCTTTTGCTTTTGGATGATGTGGATGACGATCCTCAATGATCACATCACCGCCATTATTATACAGGTCTCTCCCAGCTGTGCAATAATTAGCGCCTGGTTGCATTAGGCAAGAAAACCAGAAACTAACCGACAGGTTTGTATGGAGCAATGTCCCCGCCTTTTCCGCCATAACCACCATCGCCAGCGCCTACCAATCGAGGATTCCGTGAGGCACGGTTTCATCAGATGAACAAGAGCTTACGGTTGGTCGCTTCGCGGAAATCCTGTTGAGTAGAAGCATTGCGCAGTCCTTCGGAGGATATGCGACGGTCGCCTCCAGGTGGCATGGGTTTCAAAGCATAAAAGAGTAAGAGTCGGCGTTGATGGTGGGAGAAAAGGAAAGGGCTAGGCTTGGAGGTGTTTATGCCCTCAGGAAAACACCTCGTGTACTGCACTGCCAACCGTCATGTAGCGTGTTTGACACTGGGGTCGTTGAAGCCACCTTTGGATACAGCGGAGTATCTCACGCCTTTATTATGACTTGTCACAAGAGGTCACGGAGTCTCGTAGTCTGGCTACGGGAGACCCAGGTCAACCTTTGGATGTTATCACTGAAGATTGGGCAGGTCTTTGGTCAACTACACTTCTGATTTTCGAAAGATATGCGCAACCTCACCTTATGCTCAGACAGCCCATATATGCGCCTTAGAGGAAATGCACCTCCTCATTCCACAACCCCGATGGCATAACATACATACCACTGGCCGTTCGAACTGCAAAACTCAATACCAGGATCGCGTTTCGCTTGTTCATCAACATTCAACATTTCTGTTGCGTTCCAACCTCCTCCAAATCGCGACCTGTCCTCGTTCGCACCAGGCACGTTGCTTCTCACCTCGCCCTTTCGCTGCTAACTGCCAACTGCAGAATCGGAGAGTTCCACCATCCGTCCTTGCTACCCTCCTTCCTCTAGAGTCCTTCCTGCACAGTCACCTTGGGCCGTGGCGTACCCTATTCAGCATCTCCGGGAGTCGTATCCTGTTGTGGCAATGCCTTGACGGTGCCTCCTCAGCCCGAGCCCAAGTTTGATCCCATACACATGCTCTTTAGCAGCAAGATACACAACATCGGTAGTTGGCCCCCAACTCAGCACGACTCATTCAAATACCCAACATTCGCGCATATAGAGGGTCGTCCGTACTTCTCGGCGTCGATACCTGACTTCAACGTTCTACACGCCTGTGCACTCTATGATGGACCCTGTGGATTATAGTCCCCCCCTTGGTTCATACCTCCCTCGTCCAAGCTCCGTTTGTCCAAGCGCCCGACCTACGACGATGACCACCGCGACTGCAACCGATCTCGGCATCGAGTGAATGAACGTCTCGTCTCGGGCATCTACCGTGAACCACATCCCGGACGACGGCGACGGCGATGACGACCCGAAGGACAGACGATACCGCATCGAATGAACGAAACCCCTTTGTGAGGAGTTGGAAGACAGGAGGAGGCTCGGGAGATTAGAAGGACTGGGGATGCAGGAGATTGAGGTCGGAGGCCTAGGTGCTGGAGGTCGCTGTCTGGTGCTAGCACCAGCAGCGTTGTCCGCTATTGAGCTCGAGTCCCCAAGTCGAGATCCGGTATATCCAAAATGGTATGTTTTACATTGCGCATCGCACATTTCACATCTTCTATGAAACTGACTATGTTTTACTGTAGGATGTCGAGATGCCTGCGTTTCAGATTTTGATTTTGATTTCGAAGGGAGGCATTGCGCATAGGCATATGCACCATGGGCAGAGGCGGTTGGTCGTTAGTTGTTGTAGCAGGGATCTCACTACCGAGACTCGTGACTCAAGAGCCTGAGCCACAGGTTAGTCATTATACCCTCCTCCTCGTCTTCCGTTCTTGAAGTTGAACTAACGATCCTCACTTAATAGAAGCCTCAGACATCAAACCTCGGGCTCCAGAAACTCTCAACAGGGAGGGCGTAGCACGCCGCCGGTCGTGTTCCATCGTCAACTCGAACTCGCGATCTATCCTTCAGTGGTATATATTGCACGGCGTGATTCATGCATCTCCGCCGTGTCGACTACCCCCTCCAGTTAGACTGCGAACTGCGAACTTTGCAATAATATCCCTCGGGGGGACTCGTCTCCCTTCATACCTCGAGCCCAGCCATTAGGGCTATCGGGTCATGCACTTGGAGGACAGCCACCAGAACGCCAGGCGGAGAGGTAGTTAGCATCGCCTCAGCTCCATCCAAGCCTCGCAAAACGACGGAGCAAACGTTCTCTAGAAGACGACGAGGATGTGGGTTCAAACTTCCTGTTATGATCATTTGGACTTGGAAGGGAAATGGTTGGGGTTTTGGAAGGAAGGAGACGCGATTAGTGGGGGTTTGATGGTAGTATTGTCAAGTCTCAGAGTTGAGGGTTTACCATCTGGTATATCTAACTAAAGGGTTATTAGAGATCATCATCACAGTAGTCATAGTTTATGTATCTGGGGGCGACTGGAGCTACGATACCTCTAACTGACGGGTGGAGTTTGCAAATGTATAAGGCCACAGCTAGCAACTTCCAAGCCTGCATCTCCCCTTCCTCTCCACTAGGATAACCATAGTCCATCTTTAAGCGTGGCCCTGAAAAACTTCTTTGAATCAAAAACAGGAATGATGAAATGAGAAGGTTAAATCATACTCGACGCCAATGATGGTTTCACCCTCAGAACTGCTACACAGATTGAAAAAAATACCAGGGTCGTTTTCACCAGGACCCAACAGTAGTACATGGAACCAAGAATGAGGCCTTTTGTTGGATATGGAGGCTTTGATTGATAAAGCGGCGTTGTTTGAGAAGGCAGAGAAGAACTAAGTATTCCGTATGAGTTAGAGTCAATCAGATGTAATCTTCGACGCCTCTTACCTCCCCGAGCAAGGCCTTTTCAGCACATAATCTGCAGGGAGTGACCACAATACAAAGGATCAAATTAACTTGGCATACTCCACAACCATCGATCCGGGGGATTCGGGACAAGAATCGAGGGTCTTCCAAGTAAAAGTGTCCCAGAACATTCGTACTTCGGTATCAATGTCTGGTTTACCAAACCCAGGGAAACCACTCTCCTGTATAAATATTAGCGCAGTCCAGGGTAGTAGAAGGCCACGAAGTGTACGGACTCTCAGAGTTGCACATATCTGCTTCAAAACCATGGTGTAAGGCTGCCGGTCCAAAGGCGCGGACCGAACAAGTGACTTGTATTTACCAAAAATAATGTTTGGCAGGATTTCAGGGAGGGAGGAGGTTAGTCCAGCGGCGTTACATCTTGCAAGAGCCCCTTTAGTAAGCATCGGAAGCGAGTGATAGGATGAGTGATGGAATTGCCAGACTTTTGAGAATGGTCAGAGATCAAGAAATAGAAGTTGACACATTCACGTACCCGCAGTACTGAAGATCCACCCAATAATAGCAGGTGCATCCTGGAGCATCAATCGTGCCTCGTTGACATCTATGAAGAGGTCTTGTGACCTGGCTCGATCCAGTAGGAACTCAAGGAAAGGTGGATGTCGAATCCTGATATATTGGTCTTCGTTCTCAACTTCGAGTAACAAATGCAATTCAGCGACGATCTGCATCACGCTGCCGTGTTCAAGGCCAAGGATTGCCTTCATCCATTCGACTGATGACGTGTTTGGTAGAGAACCAAAGGTATCCACATCCGGTGGCGTGCTCTGGGTAATGGTGACCTGGCCGAGGATTCGGAGCAGCGTGTCTCGATACTTCGAGGTGCCAATAAGATGCAAGTATACCTGGTCGTACATATCCTGGAGCTGCAGTGATGGGTTTTTATTCCAAGGCATTTGCGGCTCAGGGAATACTCTCGAGAAAACTGATTCGACATAAGTCATCAATCCAAAGGCGATTCCATTCACATACCTTCAGTGCCAAATGCCTTCCTCGTAGGTGCCGCAAGCTTGAGCGTAAGCCGCGCGTCGTCCAAGTCGATAAGCAATCCATATGATCTAGAATGATCAAGCAGAAAATTACGAAGAAAGGGGTTATCGATCTTGATATCTTGGTCCTCTTCTCCAACTTTAACCAGCGAGGGGATAGGTAAGAAACAATATCTGACGTCGCGGGGCTCTAGTCCAAGAATTGCTGCAATCCGGTTGGGAGATGAAGTGTTTGCAGGAGTACCGAGGACGTCCACGTCAGAGGTCATTCCTTCAGAAATCAAGCACTGGCAGAAAACTTGTAGAATGGTGTCTCGATCCTTCGAGGTGCCAATAAGATGCGAGTATACCTGGTTGTACATATCCTGGAGCTGCAACGACGAATTGTTGTTCCAGGGCATATGCGGCCCAGGGAATACCTTCGAGAAAACTGATTGGACATAAGTCATAAATTCAAAGTAGCAATCTCATTCACATACCTTCGCTGCCAAACACCTTCCTAATAGGTGCCGCAAGCTTGAGCGTAAGTCGTGCGTCATTCAAGTCGATGAATAATTCGTGCGATCTAGATTGATCGAGCAGAAATTCGCGAAGGTGTTCGTTGATCTTAATATTTTGGTCCTTATCTCCGACTTCAACCAGCAAGCGGATATCTGCGAGAAGTTCTGAGATGGCGCTGGGATTTAGTCCAAGGATTTCTGCGACCTGGTTGGGAGACGAAGTGTTTACAGGAGTACCGCGGATATCCACATCAGAGTCTGAAACCAAGCACTGGCCGAGAATTTGTAGGACAGTGTCTGGGTGTTCTGAGGTTTTGATTAGATGGGAGAAGAGAGTGTCATATGCATCTTCTACATTGACAGCAAACTCATTTGATCTTGAAGGATCAAGGAGGAAGTCGGGAAATGATTTATGATAAATCTCGATATCGTAATCGTCGTCTCCAACTTTGACCACTGAATGCATGTCCATCAAGCATCGTCGGACATCCCCTTGGCCAAGAATATCACCTAGCTTTTGCGGAGAGCAAAGCCGTGCAAACGCGCCAGCGGGGGCATTGGCAGTGGAGATGAGTCGATTGATGACGAGAACTAGAGCCATTATTCGCAGTATGTCGGCTTGGCGGTTGGCGTTACGCACAATGAGCGAATACAGCTCGTCGAGATTTTGGTATGGTTCATCACCAGGTTCCTTGTCCAATAGACCTCGTATGATTTCGAGCCTGTCCTTCGGTAAACGGTATTTGAACATGATGTATAGCATAATTGTGGTTGCGTAGATGAACTGTCCAGAGGCCTTGTCCACCAGCTGGTCAACGACATCCTCTCCTGGCCAGTCTTGTGGTATGAGTTTATCCTTGGCCCGGACCTCCTCAAACTTCACTTGAAAGTAGCGTCGAATGTCACGATGAACGAGAATGTCCTCCCTCAAGTCCATGGTAGATACGCGATCTTCCGGAAACTGTGATTGTAATTTGTTGATGGCATCGACGATGTCGGGTTCAGGCCGACTAGCGACAAGGAAGCGGAGGGGTAAGCGAACATCCCTCATTGTATTGCCGATGATCTTGATGATGTCCGTTTGAATGTCCCTGCCGACTACTTCATCAAGACCGTCAATGACGATGAGAGTCGGATATGCCTTGAGCCCAAAGGTGATGGCGGCGAGAAAGCGCGTTTTCCACGCAACCTGCTTGATGGGTTCGACAATGAGGGCGTTCATTTGCACTTCGCGTCCTTTGGAGAGAAGATGGGGATCATCACGAAGTGCCTTGTCGATGTATTTTGCGGTGGAGGGCAGAGCCTGAATGAGCTGAACGGCTAATGTAGCGACGATACGATTCCCGTCGCTGCAGTCGGCGATTAGTCTCCCGTAGCCAGACTACGAGACTCCGTGACCTCTTGTGACAAGTCACAACGCAAGGCGTGAGGTACTCCGTCTGTAGTCTGATTTCACGCGCGTCGGTCAAACCGTAGTACAACTTAGCGACCAGGAATCTCCTTTTAAGGCGATTTTGATTATCTCAAAACATCACGTGTATAGATAAGATACCGTCGCGACTTTGTTGATTGAAACGCGCGCACTTGCCTCGAGTCGACGACTATGCAAGGTCGCTTTCGTGTCGATTCTCCGACCGTCACTCCATCCTTGTCAACCGCGCGTCTATTCAATGTGTCAGCACCTTCAACGCCATATGCTGGCACACATGAACTCCCTCAAATGGCTACGCATATCCCCTGTGCTACACCGTTAATTACCAAACCGCCTCGCAAACGCTCGTTCAACACTGCCGACAAGGAGAACTCAACCCCTTATGGACGAGAGCTTGACAGCCCATCCGACAAGAAGCGTCGTGTACGGAATCCCAATCCAAAATCAGATGACCAGCGGTGGGCATGTGTTGCTGAGTCACTGAAGGCTAATGGTTGGACCCTCGGCGAGTTTCTGTACTTCACATTTCGTGTCAAGGACGAGAATAACAAGAAATGTCCGCGTTCGCATTCACATGCATCTTTTGTTCGCCACTTTCTCCAAGGGTCACAAGCTTACACACCCGCTATGATTCTCGACGCTTGGTACGAGGATCCGACTGGACGTGAATCTGTTGCGGGAGATCAAAGCGACTTAATGTTCTCAACATCGGTGCCCTTCAAGCAGGTGAAGCCTGTTCGGGCCGCCTTGTCCTCCTTTGCAGCACAGCTTGTACACGCAAAGCTTCTCAAGGAAGCTAAGGCGGCTGTTAAACCTGAGGGTGGGTTACACGCAACAATGAAGAAACGGGGGAAAAATAAGCTGGAATGGGCAGACGTGGGTGCGGCAACTGTGGAAAAAGTCAAAGGCTTGATACAACAGCACCAACCCTTGACCTGGCACTACTTGACGTGTATTGCCTCCAGTAATGGAACTGTCGTTGCAGAAAGGAAACGGCGACCCGTTGATATGGTATTTACTGCTTTGGTTGTATGAACTTGTCAAGAAGCATCTAATTATGGTCTAGGTTTGTACACATGCCATCTCGGCGCTCAACTTTTCTCGCAACAACGAGGCGCGTCTTCTTCCTCTGGCGCGGTCATTGCTCTACTTCGCATATTCTGCACCAGTGGATCCTTTCTCATACGCATCTCGGATTGGTGACATGACGGCTTACAGCACCTCGTATCGAGCTTTGGTTGGGCTTTCTGACCATGAAGCTCAAGTTACTCTCGAGCACGGGAGTGATCCGACAAAATCTGGAACTATCATAACTGATAACGTCCAGAACCACCTTTCCCAAACTGATCACAGGATGGGTCGATCAAACATCATGAATGTGGGCCTTGCAGCAACCTACATCGAGCTGGAGGATGTTCCGGAATCAGCATTCGATCTTGAGGACAAGCGACGACGACTGGCTGAAAACAAGCGGGGAAAACTTACCGTCGAGCAGCTGCTGGGCATGGTTGACACAAAGCACGTTGATCTCGTTTTTGTACTTCACTGGCTCCGTGTCCTTGTCAACTATGTTCCTCAGCTTTCAAAATGGAAGGAACACCTCTCAATGCTCTTTCGTGAACGCACCAAACGCCTTCCCATTGCACCACGAGCAACGAAGGTTCATCCATTGGCGACATGTGGCAAGAATGAGACTGTCAGCACAGAGTTAAAAGATGCTCTTGTGGACTTCTTCTCGCAGATTGGGCAGACACCTGAAAAGTATCACGGGAGGCTCCTCCTAGTCGGTGGCGACGGCTTGACATATGAGAAGATGATCACGTTGAAGAAATATTTACAATTCCATCCGGACCCATTTCAGAGCCTCGAGATCCTAGAGCCTGTACTCGCCCTATGGCATACGGAATGGACAGACGTCAATCGCCTCTTCGAAGCTCACTGGGACTCACACCTTAGTGTCGACCCATCATCTCTTGGACACAGTGCGGCAAAAATTGGCCAAAATGCCCCAAAAAATGTCAAGAAAATCGATTACTACCCTGGAGTCGAGTTGATGAATACCGTCCTTGAGGCACGGATGCTAGACTGTTGGAGGTATTGTGTTTATTGAATTCGAATCTGTACCACTTCTGACTATTGTTCGGTAGGATCTCATTTGGCTGTGACGACCTTCTGACTCATTTTGAGAAGCTCGAATCAGCGAAGTCACTTCCAGAAATTGAAAACCTTGAACTCACGGCTAAGAGGCTCCATCGCGCGTATTCGAGTACTCGTGCCCACTATCAAGCCCTTCAAGATAGCGCACTCTCAGAGGGTAGTGATTGGGGTAAGACTGTCCCTCTCGGTTCACCGTGGCTTGCCCCAGCTCGCGACTCCACTAGCGAGTCAATCACCACTGGTTCAACAACTCAGCCAGCTCAAAACGCATCAAGCAAGTCAAAAACGTCCGTGAAATCGGACGCTCCAACGCCTCCTTTTAAAGGAGACCGCGTACTTGCAAATTCCATCGCATTCATTCGTGATGCTCTTGTTTCTCGAGAAATGGCATTTGCTGTGGCTGAAGGCGATGCAGGCCGAGTTTATGAAATGATGAAGGTATGTTACCATATGAAAACATGTTTTGTATCTCATTCGTAATCTTGAATGTTTAGATCATGCTCTTCACATTTGCAGGTTCCACGCACTCAAAATACACCAACTACCTTCTTGAAACCATCTCGAACCTGGAACTTGAATGTAGCCCAGCCCTTCGAGAGACAATACTCAAATCAACGCTTGTCAACCTTTCGGGAAAGGCAGGGGGGTCCAGTGCAGGAGATATAATCCAGGAATACTTCAATCGCATACTCGAGGCTATCGTCGAGCGGAAGGGTGCGGAGTATGGAGCGACCTTTGTCCGGAAGGTTGTTTCACGAAATCTACACCATTTTGCACGAATCAAGATGGATCTTCGTGCGGGAGTGGGCCTTGAGAAGCGGAGTGGCCGTCATACTGCACCTCACCTGAAGCCTGAGTTCCGCAAGCTACTCTCTGTGTACTCTGAGTACGAGCTCCACCGCCGTCGCCCTGGAAGGGTGGCTGGAGCTGGGGGTCGTGATGTCGATGATTTTTCGAAAGGTCTTCAAAAGCTCAGGGGAGGGAAGCTGAAGCGATGGGTTTTCGAGACAACACATATGCGAGGACTTCGGGACAATTTTGGTTGTGCAAAATCCAGCGCAACTGCACCCAAGGATACAACCGAGGACACGGACATGGAAGGCATACCAGAGATCGAGGAAACAGAGGACGACGACGACCTGGATGGCCTGGATGCGGCGAAGCGTCCGACATTGGGCATGATACAAGTAATAGATGGAGAATTGGTATTTGAGAGTACGGAAGATATAATGGCAGATGTAGATGAGTGGATTACACTAGTTGATAGCCAGGTGGACTACGACGACTCGGAGGCTGGCATGTCAGACGCGGATGTTTGAACAATATTAATTGTAGCTTTTCTGTAATTTTAGTTTATTTCGTTAGAGTTGATTCAACACGGAGAAAAATAATGACCGCACGCAAAGTTAATCTTCCACCTAAATTTTCCCTGTGAAGCATATACCTCCGCCTCTCTGAGATTCTCGACATCATGGATAATGACTTCGTCAATGGTATTAGTTGTATCCTCCTCTTGAGTAGCACCCTGCAATTCATTTTCTTGATTGGCCTTCTTTCGAGACTGGGCTTCTTTATCTTCAACCCGGATTCGCATGAATTCGGTTCGAAGATCACCGCAAAATTGAAGGATTTGTTGGTGGTGACCATTTAAAAGGTGAATATGCCCTACAATCGAGTGAAGATCTTGTGTTTCCTTGATGAGGTGAAAGCGGTCTAGCATATCTTTAATCACCTCTTCAGGAAGAAAGGACTCGGGAGGAAGGAAGTAGTCGTCTTGGTCACTTCCCTGATTGAACAATACTTGTCTAAGAAATCGAAGGCGTGCTATTCCATGGGTGCGCATTTTTGTTGACAAACCCTCACCAGGTCGTGCTCGAGGGTATCTTGCTGGTGCTCGATTTCGCGGTGGAAGTGGATTGAGTGTTTCTGGTTTGCACCCACTGCAGTTGCACTCGGACCTCTGTGCTGATGGAGGATTGATTTGGCAGGTCTGGCAGGTACATGGTGTATCCAACTCCGGGTTATCATAGATCTCGTGAAGTGCTCGGGGTTTACAGGTAGCCAAGAGGAAGTGGGCGACGTGAAAGTCCATAAACTTGTCGTCACCCTTCTTCTGCTTTGTGGGATTTTTGGACATTGGATTTGAAAAATCCACGGAAATTTCTGGGATTTGGACTGGACCAGAGGCAACAACCCTCCTGGCAGTCTCCAATGCACCTTGCGAGTAATACAAAAATGCGCGAGGGAAGGGAACAGCCTTTGCGTCGCGTCCAACACGTCCGATCTTTTGTACGAATTCGTCGATGTCATCCGGCTCCCCAATTAGAACAGCATTGCGTGTGTAGCGGCTATCCCATCCAACGCTGAGAGTGTCTGTTGCAATTGTGACTGACACATCCGAGTTATTGTTGAGAAATCCAAGCGCCTCGGCATTGTATTCAGGCCAGTTGAGCGCGTTGAAGAGTCGGACGCGCTTCTCTCGGTTTGGTATTCCTTGTGCTTTCCTCCACAGATAAGCCGCAACACGGAATCCGACTAAAATGGTCTTGCAGAATATCACAGTATTTTCCCCTTCGTCAAGGATCCAGTCAAGGTCAGAGAAGTTTATGCCTGACATTCCTGACCGAAGCTCACGGCATATGATTTGAATGTCGTGCCGCATATTTGAACGTCGCATGAAGTGAAACTCCCCAGGGATGAGGCCCAATCTTGAGCAGACTGCATCGAGCACAGGACCTTTTCGAAGTGTGGCAGACACCCCAAGTACTGGCGTTCTCACACCCTTTCGTGTGGGCAGGAGATCCCGCACAACCCCAAGCATTAAGAACGCACGCCGAAAGCTTTTCCCCCACCAGTGTACCAGATGGACTTCATCGATCGCGAGGACACTAATCCGGCATGAGAACTGTGGAGTATCCAACAACCTTCGAAAGCCAGTGTTCTGCATCTCCTCCGGTGAGAGGAGGAGAACCGTTATATTCTCTTCAGCATCGATCCATAAATTCCGTCCAGATTTCAGAGCCTCCTTGTAGCTGTCCGAGTTAATGACCAACTGCGGGAGGTTGAACTGTGTCATCTTTTGCGCCTAATATATGTTAATGGGTCACCGCAGATTTATATAGACTCAAAGCTCACCAAGTCACTCTGTAACGCCTTAGTTGGGCACGCCAAAATCATGGCAGGATCGGGCGGGAATGTGCGACCCCCAAGAGCTAATGATGGGTCATTCGCAATGGCCTTGATGACGATCATGAGCATATAAAAAAATCCTGATTTCCCCGTGCCAGTGGCCATTGTGGCCAAAACATCGCGCCCATCCAGGACCGGGCATATCCCTTCGATCTGGTAATCATGTGGCGTGAAAGGCAGATGTTGCTCGAGGATCTGGCGCGCCAATGCGTGTCCTTTGGGTGTGTCATATATTTTTGTGGTTGATTCGGCAGTCGGTGATGCATTTTTGGACATTATGAGCAAGTATGTATATTGCTTTATGCTTAGATTAGCGTCTTAGAGTGGTTGACGCGTTGATTAACATGTTATCAGTTGCCTGCTAAATTTGTGACGCGATCTTAATGAGAGTTTTGTACATGTTTGGGGGAAGCACATGATTTACACGTGACGCTATTTTGTACTACGGTTCGAGTGGTCTACGTGAAAACAGACTAGTCGGCGATCCGATTTGAAGCAAAGAAGGCACCAACTGAACGCTTTTGCTGTCTGCAGAGGTCCGCGAATGTGAGAAGCAGGGCCGTCTTTCCCTCCCCAGCGCCTGCCAGCACCCACTTCATGGTGGCAGCATCGATGGGGCTCTTCTCCCAGTCGTCCAACTCCGCACAAAGTTCGACTCGGGTTTCTTCCATGCACCTGGGTTGAACAATCCTCTCGCTGGAATCGGGAAGGGAGGCAGGGCAGGCATGTTGATGGAGAAGATCCCTGCCTGGTTAACGATTGGATTTAGATGAATTCAAACGAGTATAGTACACCTGTGAAACACCTTTAACTGCCGGATAATGGGGATAAGGACTCCCAACGATCACATCTCCATGATTGTTGTATACGTCTCTTCCCGCTGATTCATGATATACAGTTAGCGGCTTACTCGACAGACAAAAGAGACAGAAACAAACCTTTGATGATGAGATTATGCGCGCCAATGTCACCACCTCTTCCTCCCTGTCCACCATTTCCAGACGCTACCAATCAAGGTAATTCCATCAGGCACGATTTCATCATACAGGTGTGAGCTTACTGGCTATTGCCCCGGCAAAATCCACTTGGATCAAAGGCCCGCTGGTTTCTTTCACAGGTGCGATATCTTCTCCTTCAGGTGGCATGAGCTTCTAAGGATGAAGGCGTAAGCATCAAAGTAGAAGGTGTGAGAATCAGGACAAGAGGAATTTGCTCGTCAAAGGCAAATTCCGCGTGTTTCGCAGCATATGCACCGTTCGGCCATCTGAGATGTGCATATTCAACACGAGGGTTAAAGTAACATTTCGATGTTGTCAAGAATCAAGATGGAATGAGAAAAAGATACAGACTCAGACAATGGGCAGTTAAACTACTCTTCCCAGCTCTGCGAAGTTCAAGACGGGTCCTGGCACTTGCCTTAATTCAGATTGGGAGCCTAGATCGCACTTCTATCAAGAAATCCCCGAGTTAGCGAGATGAGCAAATGAAAAGAACGATGAGGAATCTCACCTTTTGCTCGTGGTTCGTATTCAACCCGCAAAACACAGGTCTGAGGTCTCTGCCACAGCAGTGTGAGAGGCAGTGGCCTTCAAATTTCCCAACTAAGTTCCCAGCAACGTCTGTAAGGCTGTACCATTTCATTGTGGGCATCCTTACCGCTCCGAATCCTGGATTGTGGTATTGCGTGGGTTTTGTCCTTAAGAGGCGCTGGGACTCGGACTCAGTGGGAGAGACTCATCAGATTCAGAAGAGGGATTAGCGCACAAGAGCCTTATGGCACGTGACATGTGACAGAAAGTCGCGACTCAAACACAGAAACAAACAAATGAAAGCCTGTTCACTCGATAAAAGTACGGCACGACCCACTACCTCAAAACTCTTCAGCATCAGCATAATCAGCCCGCGACGACCTCAAGGGTCCTGGTGCTTCTTATTGCCATCGCAGTCGCGTAGGCCAATCTCGGGTCCCGCTCACATAGGCTCATATCTGACTAGCTTCTGCCCCGAACCTCTCCAGCGCGATAATCCTAAGCCAAAGACGAGGCTTTCAGTCTCCCCCTCTCCTCGGAATCATTCCCTTAGCCATCTTTTCAGCGCCACTAAAGCCCAACACGCGTATCTGCTGCCTCAGACACCCCCACAGTTGCATCTTATGAGCATTGAGAGGAGATTCACCTCTGCTCACGACTCTGATAGCACAACATACCGCCAGTCGGCTGAGCATCCAGCAAACTCAGTCCTGATTGCCCTTCGCTTCTTCATCGATGTTCACCCTCTACGTCCTGTTCCAACCTCTTACCACGCGACCTGTGCTCTCCAACCCAAGCCAAATGATGGATCATGGTCCTCTTCTGTTCGTCCAAGCGCGACAAAACGGCGACTCAGTTACTTCATGCAAACCGACGACGACGACGATCACTACCACCGTCTCAGCAGCTCGCATCTAATGACGACGCCGATGAGGAAGATGTTGCTTCAAACTTCAAATTGCACGTTATGAGGACTTGGAAATGGATTGGGGTTTGGAGGTGGTGTTGGGAACTGGTGGAAGGAAGGACTCGCAAAGATCGAGGTTTTGACTCTGGGAGGCGCAGGCGCTGGAGGTTGACCTTGCGGTCTAATGCCAGCACCGGCAGACCTGTCCACTATCGAGTTCGAGGTTCCGGATCGAGATTCATCTGGCGTATCTAACTAAACGGTATGTTTTACTCCGCATATCACATATCCGATGAAACTGATGATACTACTTTCTACATGAAGCTGGGGCAGGACGTAAGGTCTTGGTTTTAGATTCGGAAGCGAGGCTTAAGAGGGAAATGGAGGCCTAAGATTCGGATTCTTTGGAGAAGAGTGTCAGAGGCCTGGGCAGAGGTCGTCCGTCGTTGCTTGTTGAAACAGATACCACTCTTTAAGTTTCGAATCTTGAGAGCCTGAACCGCAGGTTGGCATCTCCTCGTTCTCTGTCCTCAAAATTAAGCTGACGACCCCCAGCTGTAGAGACCGCACATCTGGCGTTCTCGTCGATTTTCCATCATGAATGCTCAGACTGCAAACCTCATGCCCCAGAAACTCTGAACCGTTTCGCCTTTTTCGGCATGAATCATCGCGTTTCGAGACCCCGCGTCGACCACCTACTTCACTCAAACCGCCAACTGTGAACTCTGAAATGGCCATCTATTGCCATAAACCGTGACGCGCGTCGCGTCTCTCTGGTCTTTGGATGCTTCGCGGACAACATCTTGTATCGCCTCCGCGCCAACATCCACGGATCCTCGACCCCATCTGATCACATGTGAAAGCTAAGGCTTCCTTATGCAACACCGAACCCATCAACCCTCTGGGACGGTAGGGTTATACGGTCTGGGCATGGCATTGTCGACATTGAAGTGTGTGTCACATTACTTCTTCGGCTTTGATGGAACATCATCTGACATATATCGTCTCCTAGATTGACCTTTGACTGAGGAAGAACGACAGATCTACCTTACAGAGGAAAGGTACCAACAACGACTGTTTGATCTTCCGTTGTTGGCCAGACACGATCTGGCGGTCCTCACTTTACCTCATCCGGTGGATGTTCGTAGCCAATGTTCATAAGGGGTACATTGTCCGAAAATGCAGTATTGAAATACAAAATGTGCTCAGTCTCCATCACCATCGCTTCAAGTACCAAACTACAGGTTTCAGGAATGTTTGTCGCATTAACTTGATCTTTCACTGGGACTGTCAACTGTGAACTCTGTATCATACGGATTCCAAAATCCACTGACATAGACCGTGACGCGTGTTGCGTTTCTCTTGCCTTTGGATGGTTCAAGGACAACGTCTCGAACTGCAGGACTCTAGCCAGACGTTGCCCTCCGTCGGCTATGGCTACTCATTCGCGATCCATCCACTGTTTCGCAACTGGCTTCTAATCACGACTGATCGTGATGTGAAAGCCAAGGCTCTCACATGTCACGTCGGACCTAGGATAGTTTGTTACCCACTGTCCCTCTGGCAAGGCAGGGTTATAGTCAGGGCATGGCATTGAGGAAATTAGGATTTGTCGCGTCGCTTCTTAGGCTGTGATGAAACCTCATCTGACATGTGTCATCTCCAAGATTGACCGTTGATCGTCGACTACCAGCAACAGCTTCAGCACTGGAGAAGAAATAAACGACGAACTACCTCACAAATGAAAGGCATGAAAGGTCACCATTCGAGATACTTCATGTCGAAGAGGAAGACAGTCGAAGTCCCGTAATCTTGAAGCTAAAAATAGCAATTCGTTGGCGTTACCGCTGTTTGTCAAATTTCGAATCCTCTGAGAACACCATTTCGTCCGATATTACAATATTGAAATTGTCCATTTCAAGTACGCCCAATATACTATTTCACATCGTCAACTGCACAAATGCGTGTGCCAAGCCTCAGCTAGCATCTCCCAAGCCTCCACCTTCCCTATATGACATCCGCATGGTTCTGATAGCACCGTCCATGGCCACATCTCACTAATACAATATCTATGTGATACTGCTGCATTATAAAATGTATATTTGCCGTGGGTATCTTCAAAGCTGTTTCAAATTTTAAGAATGAAAATCAGGGAATGCCAGATGCAAAGGTGATGATCGTACCCGAAGGCGAGCTTATAACAGTCATCACTGACACTAGTCACTTCAACTGGCTTCCCCCATAGTACAAAGTGGATGCCAGTGTCGCCTTCATAAGGACCTGACAGCGATATGACAACCCCGGAAAGGTCCCATTCGGCCGAAAGAGAAACTTTGTCGTTTGATAAGGCGGAGAAGAACTATCCAAAAATGTATTAAAGTCGAATCAAATGTAAGTTGCGACGGTTCTGACCTGATGGAGCAGAGCGGGTCTGGCATCTAAACTGCAGGGAGGATGAACAGAATACAAAAACCTGATGAAATCAACTTGACGTACCGTATCGTCAATCTGGGGGGAGTTGAAGGATGGGAATCAAAGATATCCCAAGTGAAAGTGTCCCAAAACACTTGTAGTTTGGTTTCAATGTCCAGTTCCCCCAAACCGGAGAAGCCCCTCTCCTGTATGAATATCAGCTCCGTCCATGATAATGCAATACCATAATACGGACTGTGAGGATTGCACAGATTAACTTTAATTTCACCCTGGCAGGGTATCGCTCCCAAGGTGTGGACCAAACAACTGACTCGTATTTACCAAAGATGATTTCTGGCAGCACTTCGGGGAGGAAGGGGGTTAACCCAGCGACCGTACACCGTACAAGTGCAACCTCTAGAAGCTTAGAGGCTGAGTTATCGCTTAAGTAGTCGAGCGCAAAAACTGTTGAGAAAACTGCGAGGTAAACATCACAGAGGTTGAGAAGATTTCAGAACAGACAAGAGGCTCACATACCCTCAATATTGAATATGTATCTGATATATGCTTTCCGAAGCGTCAACCGAGCCTTTTCGATATCTACAAAGAGCTCTCGTGACCGAGATTGATCCAACAAAAATTCAAGGAAAGACGCATGTCGAAACTTGATATCCTGATCTTGTCTGAAAAATTCACCGAAGAAACCACGTCGAATCCCGGGATAATGGCTGAGTTCTAGCATTAAGTGGACATCTGCGACAGCCCGACCCAGTTGATCATGCGTCAGTCCCAAAATCGAGGCGAGCCGTGTGGGAGATGATGAGTTCGCAGGTGTACCAAGGATATCCACATCGGATGGCATGGTTCTTGCGATGACCAGTTGATCGAGAATTCGGAGAATGGTGTCTCGACGCTCCGAGGAGCCAATCAGATGTGAATACACAAGGTCATACATATTCTGGAGCTGCAATGATGAGTTCGTGTGCCAGGGCATTTCTGGCCCAGGGAATACAGTCGAGAAAACTGGTCAAATCCGAGTCATCAATCATAAGCAGCCGTATACAGATCCATCATTCACATACCTTGAGCGCCGAAAACCTTCCTGATAGGTGCCGCAAGCTTTAGTATAAGTCGGGCACCTTTTAAATCAATAAATAACTCCCGCGATCTGGATTGATCAAGCAGAAAGCTGCGAAAAAGGGGATCACGAATCTTGATATCTTGTTCTGCGTTTCCGACTTGAAGCAGCAAGAGGATATCTACAAGAAGCCCCGGAATTGCGCCCTGCTTTAGTCCAAGGATCATCTCCACCCGGTTGGGGGTCGAGGTGTTTGTAGGAGTACCAAGGATGTCCACGTCAGAGTTCATGCCTTCAGAAACCAAACACTGGCCGAGGACTTGTAGAATCGTGTCCCGATGTTGTGAGGTGCCGATTAGATGGGAATAGAGGCAGACATGTGCATCCTCCACATTGACGGCGAAATCATTCGATCTTGAAGGGTCGAGCAGAAAGTCGGCAAATGATTTATGATAAATTTGAATATCAAAATGGTCGTCTCCGACGTTGACCACGGAATGCATATCCACTAAGCATCGCCGGACATCCCCTTTTCTAAGACCGAGTACATCGCCTAGCTTTTGCGGGGAGCACAGCCGTGCGAACACTCCAGTGCGTGCATTAGCGGTGGCGATGAGTCGATTGATGATGATGAGAAGAGCCATGATCCGCAGCATGTCGGCTCGGCGGTTTGCATTGCGAACGATGAGTGAGTATAGTTCGTCGAGATTTTGGTAAGGTACATCGCCGGGTAATTTTTCCAATAGACCCCGTATAATTGCAAGCCTTTCTTCTGGTGAATGGTATTCACACATGATATATCGCATAATTGTCGTTGCATAGATGAACTGCCCAGAGGCCTTGTCTACCAGTTGGTCGATGACTTTCTCTCTAGGCCAGTCTTGTGGTAGATCAGTATCCTTGGCCCGTATCTCCTCAAACTTCACTTTGAAGTATCGTCGGATGTCACGATGAACGAGAGTGTCCTCCCTCAAGTCCATGATAGAAACACGATCTTCCGGAAACTGTGATCGAAGTGTATTGATGGCATTGACGATGTGGGGTTCTGGCCGACTAGCGACAAGGAAGCGGAAGGGCAAACGAATGTCCTTCATGGCGTTACCAATGATATTGATAAGATCGACTTGAACATCCTTGCCCGTAACCTCATCAAGGCCGTCTATGACGATGAGGGTCGGATATGTTAATAACCCAAAGGTGACAGCGGCGAGAAAGCGGGTTAGCATTGCAATCCGCTTGATGGGTTCGACAATGAGAGCCTTCATTTGCGCTTCACGTCCTTTGGAGAGGAGAAGGGGGTCGCCATGAAGAGCCATATCGATATAGTATGATGTAGAGGGCAGAGCCTGCATGAGCTGAACGGCCAATGTGGCGATGATCCGATTGCCGTCACTGCAGTCAGTGATTCGATTTGAGGCGAAGAAAGCCCCGACTGAACGCTTTTGCTGTCTGCAGAGGTCTGCGAACGTGAGAAGCAGAGCCGTCTTTCCCTCGCCAGCGCCCGCCAACACCCACTTCATAGTAGCAGCATCGATTGGGCTCTTCTCCCACTCGTCCAGCTCCTGGCAAAGTTCGACACGAGTTTCCTCCATGCACCTTGGTTGATCGATCCTCGCGCTGGAATCGGGGAGGGCGGCAGGAGACGTATTTTGGTAGAGAAGACCCTTGCCTGTCGTTTGTTACACTATTTCGGTAATCAGACAACTGAGCCGTAGCTTCAATAACGCACCTTCCAAGGGAGCTACAAGATAATTTGTCTGATTACCAGCGATATGTTGAGGACCAGCCATCGTTACGAAACCACTATTCTTCTGATCGCCACCAACAGCAGTAAGTGATGAGTCCTGAAAATGTATAGTGTTGTCTCGAGCATTCTGGAAGACGCTCATGAATTGGATGACGGCGCTAGGGGTGATGGTGTCAAGAGGTAGAGTGTACGAGACCATTTCCTGGCTGTGCAACTACACGTGTGACCAAACTCTGCAATAATAATTGCAATTCAACATAACCCTACTGCGAAGTTGTTTGTCACTGGTGCAACTGGCAGTCTCAGCATAAAAGCCCGGCCATCAGTCAACTTGGTGAAGTTGCTAGGTATCGAAGAAACATCGTATACGACTACGGTAGGCGGGATCGACACGGATGAAATCCAAAACGGTTTTCAAAAATCGCCGCGAGAGATCACATGTTTCCTGTCTCAACACGGTTGGGCCCGAGTGGGCCGGCGGTCCGTCGACTTTTGGTACACTGTTTGCTCGCAGGAGGGAGTGTTCTAAGCATCTGTCGCTGGTTTCATACTAGTATATAATGGTATATACGGGGGTATGCTTATATTAAAATAGGTATGTGAGCCGCAGGGTATGAAATTGTCCAAATTACGAAGGGTATTTCACTATCATTGGTCCGTGAGGGTGTCTCTACTGTCCAGGCATCGTTTTGCACCATTCGGTAGCCACGCGTTGCCTGATTCCGACAGACCTATTTTTGAGACAAATGAGTAAAATTTGAGCGAGCTAGAGCTGATATACCTGGTATGTGGATGCAGAAAGTTTATCGCCACCTCTTCAACGCTCGGCAGGAAAGCTACAGAGGCGCCAGTACCCAATATTTAGAGTTTGTCCCGGCGCTTGCATGAATTGCTTTTGCTGGGCTGCAGGCACTTATTTTTACCGTCATGATGTGTCTCCGCATTCTCTTCACAAGAAAATCAGGGCCTCGCTCTGAATGTTCGAGACCGGAAACCACAAAATTCTCAGACTGGAATGACTTTTATTATTTGAGCCTATCCACTAGAAATGCCTCTTTATATTCAACTTGAAGTGCTACCACCCGTCCAATGCACCCAATCCAGCCGGTAAACCATAGTAATTACAATCTCGGGACTAAGCTACAGACTATGGTGCTTGAATTATTTAAACTTAGTTTCATATATTAACCGCTTCCAACTTTACCTCTTCTGAGCACCACAAGAGGGACAGGTTACGAAAATTCTGTTTCGTCGTGAATCACTCATGATTTGCTTGAAGCCTACTTTGCGAAAGTAGTGTCTGGCC
>Ga0247741_1000107_pt1 | contig 59603 bp, 61 predicted proteins | sample UWRJL213509R2_FD_180945 | JGI IMG/M metagenome (GOLD analysis project Ga0247741, IMG submission 180945) | Plant litter microbial communities from Arlington Agricultural Research Station in Wisconsin, United States - UWRJ-L213-509R-2 | ecosystem: Environmental > Terrestrial > Plant litter >... | reverse complement strand
CGGTTTCTCCGACTGGCAGACGGAAGTCTCCAAGATCAAGGAATTTGGTGGCGCAGGCAAGAAGACCGCCGTCGTTTCCACCATCAACGGTGACGCCAACGTTCCGTTCTACAAGGAACTCGGCAACCAGGGCGTCAAGGCAACCGACATCCCGGTCGTCGCCTTCTCGGTCGGCGAAGAAGAACTTGCCGGTCTCGACACCAAGCCGCTCGTCGGTCACCTCGCTGCCTGGAACTATTTCGAGTCGGTCGAAAGCCCTGCGAACAAGAAGTTCATCAAGGAATGGCATGCCTACACCAAGAACGACAAGCGCGTGACTAACGACCCGATGGAAGCTGCCTATATCGGCTTCAACGCATGGGTTAAGGCCGTTCAGGCCGCCGGCACGACCGACACCGACAAGGTGCTCGACTCGATCATCGGCACCACGGTTCCGAACCTGTCGGGCGGCTATGCCACCGTCATGCCGAACCACCATATCACCAAGCCGGTCCTGATCGGCGAAATCCAGGCCAACGGTCAGTTCGAAATCGTCCAGCAGACCCCTGCTGTCGTCGGCGACGAATGGTCGGACTACCTGCCTGACTCCAAGGACCTGATCTCCGATTGGCGCAAGCCCATGAACTGCGGCAACTTCAATGTCGCAACGGGCAAGTGCGGCGGCAAGGGCTCCTGAGTGGACACCCCTTCACTCTAAAAGCCTGAAAACAGCTTCCGTCCGGCCCTCCTGTCCGGGCGGAAGTTCTCTCTCCGAAGCGCGGCCCTGATGCTTCGGACGGCAGTCGGTCCCACTCTACGGATCGATCCCGACCTTGAGGCCTAGTTTTTCCCGATTGTGCCGGAAGGCCAACGATAACCGAGGCAAGACGCCGATGTATCGCGCCATCAAGATCCTGCTTTTGACACTGTGCCTGGCAATGCCGGCCTTTGCGACGGTGCTCAAGGCACAGGAAGACATTCACCCGCTGATCGACGCGCTCGGCGTCGGCGATTTCCCGGAACGCGAGGCCGCCATCAAGGCGCTGGTCGCATCCGGTGACAGCGATGTCAGCCAGATCCTGCAGCAGCTCAGCGACGGCCAGCTCTACGTGAACTCCGAAAGCGGCGGCCCTGTGCTGCTGCAGGGCGGCACGGACGATGAGCCGACCTTTTCCGATCCGATATCAGGCGAAGCAGTCGCTGACGTCGATCCCGATTACATGTCGAAGGTGCGCATCAACAACACGCTTCGCGGTGTCATCGCTACGGCGATGAGCCAACTGACGCTGCTGTCGCCCGATCGCGGCGCCCGTCTGACTGCGGCCCAGGGCCTGCTCCGTGATGCCGATCCCGCCAATCTCGAGCTTCTGAACTCCGCGCTGGCCGCCGAGAAGGACGGCGAGGTGAAGGAGACGATGGAAGCGGCGCGCGCCGTGATGATGCTTAAAAGCGACGTCAGCGCCGAGGACAAGAAATCTGCCATCGACACGATCGCCGCCCGCGGCGGCCGCAACGCGCTGACGATCCTGACCACAGCGCTGGCGACCGCGCCGGATGAGCTCAAGGGCGAGATACAGACGCATATCAACACCATCAACCGCAGTCTGGCGCTCTGGGATGTCGTGCAGAACGTCTGGTACGGCCTGTCGCTCGGCTCGGTGCTGCTGCTCGCCGCGATCGGCCTCGCCATCACCTTCGGCGTCATGGGCGTCATCAACATGGCGCATGGCGAAATGGTGATGATCGGCGCCTACACGACCTATGTCGTGCAGGAGTACATCACCGCCAACTTCCCGGGGCTTGCCACCTATTCGCTGGCCTTCGCGGTTCCCGCCGCCTTCGTCTTCACCGGTTTCGTCGGCCTCGTCATCGAGCGCGTCGTCATCCGCTACCTCTACGGCCGGCCGCTGGAAACGCTGCTCGCCACCTGGGGCGTGTCGCTCATCCTGCAGCAAGCGGTGCGCTCGATCTTCGGGCCAACCAACCGCGAGGTGCGCAATCCAAGCTGGATGTCGGGCGCGTTCGAGCTCGGCGGCCTGTCGATCACCTGGAACCGTCTGTGGATCATCGTCTTCTCCATGGCTGTGTTCGTCACCCTGCTCATGCTTCTCAAGCGTTCCGCCTTCGGCCTGCAGATGCGCGCCGTCACGCAGAACCGCCGCATGGCCTCGTCGATGGGCATTCGCACCGGCTGGGTCGATGCCTTCACCTTCGCGCTCGGATCCGGCATCGCCGGCATGGCGGGTGTTGCGCTGAGCCAGATTGACAACGTCTCGCCGAACCTCGGCCAGTCCTACATCATCGACAGTTTCATGGTCGTGGTGTTCGGCGGGGTCGGCAATCTCTGGGGCACGCTGGTCGGCGCCTTCTCGCTCGGCATCCTCAACAAGTTCCTGGAACCCTATGCCGGCGCGGTGCTGGGAAAAATCCTGGTGCTGGTTCTCATCATCCTGTTCATCCAGAAGCGGCCGCGTGGGCTCTTCGCACTCAAAGGAAGGGCGGTGGAAGCATGATTACGGCCTTCCTTCTCCGATCTCTCGATCGCAAGATCATCGTCGCACTGGTTCTTCTGCTTGCGATCGCCGTGTTGGTGCCGGCGCTCAACCTGTTGACGCCGGCCACCAGCCCGCTGCACATCCCGACCTACATCATGTCGCTGTTCGGCAAATACCTGACCTATGCGCTGCTGGCGCTGGCGCTCGATCTCGTCTGGGGCTTCTGCGGCATTCTCTCGCTCGGTCACGGCGCCTTCTTCGCGCTCGGCGGCTATGCGATGGGCATGTACCTGATGCGCCAGATCGGCGCGCGCGGCAGCTATGGCGACCCGATCCTGCCCGACTTCATGGTATTCCTCAACTACAAGGCGCTGCCGTGGTTCTGGTACGGGTTCAACCACTTCTGGTTCGCCGCGCTGATGGTGCTCGTCGTTCCCGGCCTGCTGGCCTTCGTGTTCGGCTGGTTCGCCTTCCGCAGCCGTGTCAACGGCGTCTATCTCTCGATCATCACCCAGGCGATGACCTACGCCCTCCTGCTCGCCTTCTTCCGCAACGACATGGGCTTCGGCGGCAATAACGGCCTGACCGATTTCAAGGATATCATCGGCTACAACATCCAGGCCGACGGCACCCGCGCCGCCCTGTTTGCCGCCACCGCGATCTTCCTGGCGCTGTCGCTGCTGATCGCGTCGGCCATTGTACGCTCGAAGTTCGGCAAGGTTCTGGTTGGCGTGCGCGATGCCGAAAGCCGTACCCGCTTCCTCGGCTACCGCGTCGAGCACTTCAAGCTCTTCACCTTCGTCGTCTCGGCGATGATGGCGGGCATTGCCGGCGCGCTCTACGTGCCGCAGGTGGGCATCATCAACCCGGGCGAATTCGCGCCGGCCAACTCGATCGAGGTCGTCATCTGGACGGCGGTGGGCGGTCGCTCGACGCTGATCGGACCGATCATCGGCGCCATTCTCGTCAATGGCGGCAAGACGATCTTCACCGGCCTGTTTCCCGAGTTCTGGCTGTTTGCGCTGGGCGGCCTGTTCGTCGCGGTCACGGTGTTTCTGCCCAAGGGCATCGTCGGCACGATCGGGCCGTATCTGAGCAAGCGCAAGCCTGCATCCAGCGATACGCCGTCCGCCAGCCGGGAAGACGGTGTCGATGCGAAAATCCAGGCTGCGGAGTGAGCGCCATGATCCCTGACGTCAAACCCAGCAGCGTTCTCTACCTCAACAACGTGTCGGTCTCCTTCGACGGCTTTAAGGCGCTGAACGCGCTGTCGATCGTCATCGAGCCGGGGGAACTCCGCGCCATCATCGGCCCGAACGGCGCCGGCAAGACGACGATGATGGACATCATCACCGGAAAGACCAGACCAGATGCCGGCGAGGTGTTCTTCAACGGCCAGACCGATCTCACCAAGCTCGACGAGGCCGACATCGCCCAGCTTGGCATCGGCCGCAAGTTCCAGAAGCCGACGGTGTTCGAGAGCCATACGGTGTGGGACAACATCGAGCTGGCGCTGAACCGCAAGCGCGGGGTGTTTCCGACGCTGTTCTATCGACTGTCATCGGAGGACCGCTCGCGTATCCACGAGATTCTCGCGACGGTGCGCCTGACGCATCGACGCGACGATCTGGCGGCCAATCTCAGCCACGGCCAGAAGCAGTGGCTGGAGATCGGGATGCTTTTGGCGCAGGAGCCGAAGCTTTTGCTTGTGGACGAGCCGGTGGCGGGGATGACCGATGCGGAGACGTCGGAGACGGCGATACTGCTCAAGGAGATCGCCAAGACCCGCTCGGTGGTTGTCGTCGAGCACGATATGGGGTTCATTCGCGATCTTGGGGTCAAGGTGACATGCCTCGCCGAAGGGTCTGTGCTGGCCGAGGGATCGATCGATTTCGTCAGCTCCGATCCGAAGGTGATCGAGAATTATCTGGGGCGGTGAGGGAATGGTGAGCGCCGAGTTCGTGATACCCCCCTCTGTCCTGCCGGACATCTCCCCCTCAAGGGGGGAGATTGGCTGGGCGAAGCCGCTCGCTTCAACGTTTGTTGTTTGGCGACGGGCCAACAACGAGTCGATCTCCCCCCTTGAGGGGGAGATGTCCGGCAGGACAGAGGGGGGTGCCGCACCCTCGAAGCTAGAGAATCCTGGAGAGCAACCATGCTGACCGTCGAAAACGCAAACCTCCATTACGGCGCTGCTCAAGCCTTGCGCGGCATCTCGATCAAGGCCGAGATGGGCAAGATCACCTGCGTGCTCGGGCGAAACGGCGTCGGCAAGAGTTCGCTGCTGCGCGCCGTCACCGGCCAGCATCCGTTGTCGGCGGGCACCGTGACCTTCAACGACATCAAGCTCAACGGGCTCGCCCCGTACGCGCGGGCCAAGCAGGGCATCGGCTACGTGCCGCAGGGGCGCGAAATCTTTCCGTTGCTGACGGTGAAGGAAAACCTCGAGACCGGCTATGCGCCGCTGTCGCGCGGCAACAAGAACATTCCGGACGATATCTTCAGCCTGTTTCCTGTCCTGCAGACCATGCTCGGGCGGCGCGGCGGCGATCTGTCGGGCGGGCAGCAGCAGCAGCTGGCGATCGGAAGGGCGATGGTGACGCGGCCGAAGATCCTGGTGCTGGACGAGCCGACCGAAGGCATCCAGCCGTCGATCATCAAGGATATCGGCCGGGCGATCCGTTATCTCCGTGACTCGACGGGCATGGCGATCCTTCTGGTCGAGCAGTATCTCGATTTCTGCCGAGAGCTTGCCGACTACGTCTACATCATGGACCGCGGCGAGATCGTCCACGAGGGGCTCGCCGAGACGCTGGATACACCGGAAGCGCGCCGACACCTGACGGTCTGATGTCAGCCATTTTGGCCGCGCGAACGGCAATCGCCGTTTTTACAGGCATCCCGCTCCGCCGAGCGGGCGGTATTTCAGCTGTCATCCGATAGATCGTGGAGCGGCATAAAAATTGCTTGCTTTCAATCTCTTACAGGATTGAATGAGACCGACCGGGCAAACCGGCGGACTTTCGAGGGGATGGAATGACCAACGCGGCGGCATCGACGAGACCGCAACGAGCCGAGGGCCGAGGGCATCTTGCCGCAAAGGCGCTCGGTGGGCGCACGCGCGTTCGCGAGCTCTACCAGGAGGGCGCTGCGAAGATCCGCTTGCCCGATACGTTCGATTCCTCGATGGAAGCCGTGATCATCAACACGGCCGGCGGGCTGACCGGCGGCGACCGGATGGACTGGAGCGTCGTGGCCGGTCCCGGCACGCGGGTCGATGTCACCACGCAGGCCTGCGAGAAGATATACAAGGCGTCCGCTGGTACGGCCGAGATCACCACCAACATTCAGGTGGGCGCGGGAGCACGCGTCGACTGGCTGCCGCAGGAGACGATCCTGTTCGATCGCTCCTCGCTCTATCGCCGGCTGACTGTCGATCTCGACGAGCGCGCGGAGTTTCTCGCGGTCGAGGCGGTGCTGCTCGGGCGCAAGGCGATGGGCGAGGCGGTTGTCTCGGGCCTGTTCCGCGACCGCTGGCGGATCCGCCGGTCCGGCAGGCTTTGCCATGCGGAAGATCTCAACCTGACCGGAGCCGTGCAGTCGCTGTCGGCCGAGCACGCCGTGCTGTCGGGCAAGGTGGCGTTCGCGACGCTGCTCTATGTCGGGCCGCAGGCGGAAAGCTATCTCAACGCTGTGCGACCGTTGCTCGACGGCCATATGGGCGGGGCCAGCACCTGGGCCGGCAAGGTTGTCGTCCGGCTCGCGGCCAGCGATGGCTTCGCGCTCAGAAAAATCCTGATCCCGATCATTTCCGCCTTGCGCAACGGCGCGCCTGTGCCGAAAGTCTGGAATCTCTAGTTCAAGCAGATGGATGCACGATGAACCTCACACCACGAGAAAAAGACAAGCTGTTGATTTCGATGGCGGCGATCGTCGCCCGGCGGCGGCTGGAGCGGGGCGTCAAGCTCAACTATCCCGAGGCCATCGCGCTGATCTCCGATTTCGTCGTCGAGGGCGCGCGCGACGGTCGGCCTGTGGCCGAACTGATGGAAGCCGGCGCCCATGTCGTCGGTCGTGACCAGGTGATGGAGGGCATCGCCGAGATGATCCACGACGTGCAGGTCGAGGCGACGTTCCCTGACGGGACGAAGCTCGTTACCGTCCACGAACCGATCCGCTGAGGCCGCCATGCTGGAACTCAGACCCAATTGCGAATGCTGTGACAAGGACCTGCCGCCAGAAAGCCTGGAGGCTGTCATGTGCAGCTTCGAGTGCACCTATTGCACGTCCTGCGCCGACTCCATGCTTTCAGGTATCTGCCCGAATTGCGGCGGCGAGCTGGTGCGGCGGCCGATCCGTCCGGCGGGCAAGCTCGTCAACAACCCGGCATCGACAAAACGTGTGCTCAAGGCCGAGGGCTGCGCGCCCGTCAAGGCTGCGTGAGGAGAAGACCATGATCCCAGGCGAAATCATTGCCGCACCCGGCGAGATCGAACTCAATGCCGGCGCGCCCACCATCACCATCGAGGTGTCGAACACCGGCGATCGTCCGGTACAGGTCGGCAGCCACTATCATTTCGGCGAGACCAATGCCGGGCTCGCCTTCGATCGCGAGAAGGCGCATGGCATGCGGCTCGATATTCCGGCCGGTACCGCCGTGCGGTTCGAGCCGGGGCAGACGCGCTCGGTGACGCTGATCCCGCTGTCGGGCAAGCGCGAGGTCTACGGCTTCCGCCAGCTGGTGATGGGCAAGCTGTGATCCGGTCTCGGGAGGAGATGATGCGCTTTGGATTGCCCCTGGCTCTTGGCCTGCTCGGCGTGTTTCTGGCCGGGGGCGCCCGCGCTGATGAGGTCGACTGTAAAAATCCGACGACGCAGACGGACATGACGCTTTGCGAACGGGCGCGACAGGACGCGGCCGATCAGGCGCTGAACGCTCAATACAAGACCCGCGCTGCCATGGTCGCCGTCGATAGCGATCAGGAAGCCGACATGAAGGGCGCGGAGAAGGCGCTGGTGACGGCGCAGCGCGCGTGGATCTCCTATCGCGACGCGCAATGCGAGGCGGCGGGCTTTCAGGCGCGCGGCGGGACGATGGAGCCGATGCTGGTCGCCGGCTGCATCGCCGATATCACTGAAGTGCGCACCAAGGAATTGAAGGCGCTCGAAGACGCGATGAGCAACTGAGGTGACGGATAGAGTGATGATCGTCGGCAACGGAGATATCGGTGAGGAGGGGGCCGCGGCTGTCGCCGCCGCCGACTTCGTCATCCGTTTCAATGAGTGCCGGTCCTATGAGGCCAGCCCCGGCAGGGCCGATGTCGTAGCCGTATGCAACACCGGCCGTCCGGGCAAGGCGATGCTGTCCTCGCGTGAGTGGCGAGAGCATCCGGCGGTCGCCGAAGCCGGTGAAATCTGGAGCGTTCGCGACCCCGAGATGTTTGCCGCCCTGCGGGCGCCGCTGGCCATTTCGCATCCGGAACTCGATGATTTCTGCGACGATTATACGAGTCAATTCAGCGCCTTCTGCGAAGAGACTGGCAAGACGCATGTGGTCGTTGACAAACTGATTCATGAGGCCGTGGACAAGGCCTTGACGCCATTCCGGCCCGCGCCCTACGTCGTGCCGAGCAGCGGCATGATCGCTATCGGCGAGCTGATGAACAGGTTTCCCGATGCTCATATCTCGCTCGCCGGCTTCGGTCATCAGGGCTGGAAGTGGCATCCCTTCGCTGCCGAGAGGCAGCTCGTCGATACTTACGTCGCCGCCGGTCGCGTGACACGGCTGCCGGCGCCTGCATCCCATTCTTCCTCCCAAGGAGCCTGACATATGCCTTACAAGATTTCCCGCGCCGCCTATGCCGGCATGTTCGGCCCGACGACAGGCGACAAGGTCCGCCTTGCCGATACCGAGCTCTTCATCGAGATCGAGAAGGATTTCACCACCTATGGCGAAGAGGTGAAGTTCGGCGGTGGCAAGGTGATCCGAGACGGCATGGGGCAGAGCCAGGCAACGCGGGCGCAGGGCGCGGTCGACACCGTCATCACCAACGTCGTGATCGTCGACCATACCGGCATCGTCAAAGCCGACATCGGGCTGAAGAACGGCCGCATCCACGCGATCGGCAAGGCCGGCAATCCGGATACGCAGCCCGGCGTCAATATCATCGTCGGGCCGTCCACCGAGGCGATTGCCGGCGAGGGCAAGATCATCACCGCAGGCGGCATGGACGCGCATATCCATTACATCTGCCCGCAGCAGATCGAGGAAGCGCTGATGTCCGGCGTCACCTGCATGCTCGGCGGCGGCACCGGCCCGGCGCACGGCACGCTCGCCACTACCTGCACCGGCGCCTGGCATATCGAACGGATGATCGAGAGCTTCGACGGCTTCCCGATGAACCTCGCGCTCGCCGGCAAGGGCAACGCGTCTCTGCCGGCGCCGCTCGAAGAGATGGTGCTGGCCGGCGCCTCGTCGCTGAAGCTGCACGAGGACTGGGGCACGACACCGGCGGCCATCGATTGCTGCCTCTCGGTTGCCGACGAATACGACATCCAGGTGATGATCCACACCGACACGCTGAACGAAAGCGGCTTCGTCGAAGACACGATCGGCGCGCTCAAGGGCCGCACGATCCACGCATTCCACACGGAAGGCGCCGGCGGTGGCCATGCGCCCGATATCATCAAGATCTGCGGCCAGTCGAACGTCATCCCGTCCTCGACCAACCCGACGCGGCCGTACACGGTCAACACCATCGCCGAGCATCTCGACATGCTGATGGTCTGCCACCACCTGTCGCCTAACATCCCCGAGGATATCGCCTTTGCCGAAAGCCGTATCCGCAAGGAGACGATCGCCGCCGAAGACATCCTGCACGATATCGGCGCCTTCTCGATCATCTCCTCGGACAGCCAGGCGATGGGCCGCGTGGGCGAGGTGGCGATCCGCACCTGGCAAACTGCCGACAAGATGAAGCGCCAGCGCGGACGCCTGAAGGAAGAAACCGGCGAGAACGACAACTTCCGCGTCCGCCGTTACGTCGCCAAATACACGATCAATCCGGCGATCGCGCAGGGCCTCAGCCACGAGATCGGCTCGGTGGAAATCGGCAAGCGCGCCGATCTGGTGCTGTGGAGCCCGGCCTTCTTCGGCGTCAAGCCGGAGATGGTGCTGCTCGGCGGCTCGATTGCGGCAGCCCCCATGGGCGATCCGAACGCCTCGATCCCGACGCCACAGCCGATGCACTACCGGCCGATGTTTGCCGCGCACGGCAAGCTGCGCACGACGTCCTCGGTCACCTTCGTCAGCCAAGCCTCACTCGATGCCGGTCTGCAGAACCGCCTCGGCGTGGCCAAGCAGCTGGTCGCGGTCAGGAACACGCGCGGCGGCATCTCCAAGGCGTCGATGATCCACAACAGCCTGACGCCGCATATCGAGGTCGATCCGGAGACCTACGAGGTGCGTGCCGACGGCGAGTTGCTGACCTGCGAACCGGCGACCTCGCTGCCGATGACGCAGCGTTATTTCCTGTTCTAGGCGCGCGTTCCAATCGTGCTTGGGGCCGGCTTCTACGCGCCGGCCCAACTTTCTGCCATGGATTCGGTAACCTATCCTTAAAGTTGTTTTTCGATCGCGTTTTGCGCCACCTTGGAGCGTTGCATCCAAAATGAGACATGGCATTATCAGGGAACTGAAAACTTCTTTTTTATCAAATCCTTGACCGCTGACATCAAAGTTTTGATTCATGTCTGATAGCGTCGCTTTTTGAGCCATTGTGCATTGCGGGAGCAATCGACGAAATTCGCTACAATCTTAACGAACGGGTTAAGACCTCGGCAGCGGTTGGCATCTAATCAATATGCTTGGGCGCTGGGCGGGAAGGTCGATTCGGATGCATATTTCACTTCAGGCTGAGCTTGGCGATTTCAGGGATCGCTTCACAATTTATACCTATGCACTGAAGATGAGCTTCACCGCGGTGATGCTGTCATCGTTGGTGATCGCCCTGCTGCTGCTGCCGCTTTGGTGGGCAGACATGCTGCCTGTGCCGTTCGAGAGCGCTGTCGTCTACGGGGTCGCTTTTTCCTGGCTGATCGGCGGGATCGTTTCCGGCGTGCTGGCGCTGGTCGCCGGCTTTGCCATGCACCAGCTCAGCGTTTCGCGCGCCGAGTTCGAGCGATTAAGCCGTACCGACATGCTGTCCGGCCTTCTCAATCGCCGCGCGTTTACCGAAGCGCTGGAGCGAGCCGATGGCCATGCCTGTCTGGCGATCTTCGACGTCGACAGGTTCAAACTGATCAACGATCGCTTCGGCCATGCCTGCGGCGATGCGGTCATCGTTGCCGTCTCCGCCGAGCTTGCCGCAGCGTTTCCGGGTAAGTCGGCGGTGGCGCGGCTGGGCGGCGAGGAGTTCGGCGTGATGGTGGTGTCACCCGTCAAGGAAGAGCGGGTCGCGCAGATCAGATCGGTGTGTGTCCGGCTCGCCGAGCGGCCGATTGCCTTGGATGGGTGTGCGGTCAACATCACTGTCTCCGCCGGCATTGCGGAACTGGGCGAGGGGCGCAGCAAGGAGGCTGTCTATTCGGCGGCCGACAAGGCGCTCTATCTGGCAAAGACGCTTGGCCGGAACCGCGTGGTCCACGAGGAAGAGGGCCTGCACGCCATCCCGCGACGCCGGCACGACGACATCAGGGACACCGGTGCCTCGTCGGCGATGCACTGACGGGCAAAGGGAACCGCGGAATAGTCCCTTCGCGCCGTTTTGGTCCTTGCGTCCGCCAGGTCTATTTTGCATGGTCATCCCATCAAACGGAATGGATCTATCATGCAGTACATCACCTCCTATCTGCCTGCCGGCACACCGTCTTCGCATCCCACCGGCAAGGTCGTCCTGCCGCATGATCTGAGGCACTTGCGCCGCAAGTTGCTGCATCTTGACAATGGCGAGATGGTGATGCTCGACCTCAAGGAACCGGTGCTGTTTGCCAATGGCGACATGCTGGTGCTGGGCGACGGCGAACTCGTCGAGATCGTTGCTGCTGATGAGAAACTGTTCGAGATCAAGGCCCGGGATCGACTGCATCTGATCGAACTCGCCTGGCATCTCGGCAACCGGCATCTCGGCGCACAGATCGAGGAAGACCGGATCCTGATCCTGCGCGACCACGTGATCCGCGCCATGCTCGAAGGCCTCGGCGCGACCGTGTCGGACGTCACCGAACCTTTCCAGCCGGCACGCGGCGCCTATCACTCCCATGGCAGCCATTCGCATGGTCATGATCACGGGCACGATCACGGCCATGCGCACGACTGATTTTTCATGAGCGATAACAATGATCTGCAGGCGCTGCTGCGCCTGATGGCATGGCTCTCGCCGGCCTTTCCCGTCGGCTCGTTCGCCTATTCGGGTGGGCTTGAGCGCGCGGTGCATGACGGGCTTGTCAGCGATGCGGCGTCTCTGGGCGCTTGGATTGCTGCGATGATCGATCATGGCGCGGTTTGGAACGATGCCGTGCTTTTGTCCGAAAGCCACCGGTCGCAGGCTGATGCTTCCTCGCTCGCGGCCGTTGCCGAGCTTGCGGAAGCGCTGGCCGGATCGCGCGAACGCCATCAGGAGACCATGCTTCTGGGCGACGCCTTCCTGTCGGCTGCGCGTGCCTGGCCGGACGCGGTGTTCGAGCGTCTGCCCCGGCATGTTGCCTATCCGGTTGCTGTCGGCGCCGTTGCCGCGGCACATGGCATCGCCGTCGAACAGGCGATCGCGGCCTTCCTGCACGCCTATGTCTCGCAGGCTGTTTCATCCGGTATCCGGCTGAGCGTTGCCGGGCAGACGGATGGGGTCGGCATACTGGCGGCGCGGGAGGGTGACATTGCTGCCGTTGCGCGGCGTGCGGCGGCTTCGACGCTCGACGATCTCGGCTCCGCCACCGTCCAGGCCGACATCATGTCGTTGCGGCACGAGACGCAGTCGACGCGGTTGTTCCGGTCTTGAGCATCACCGCGGATACGCTGGCTAACGGTTGCCACCTGCGCCATTTGCCGGTGGTTGCCCTGCCGCTGCCGCGCTATCATCATTTTCGATTGGAGTTCACATCATGAAATCAGGAAATGGGCCCTTGCGGGTCGGGATCGGCGGGCCGGTCGGATCGGGTAAGACGGCGCTGACGGAGAAGCTCTGCAAGGCGATGCGCGACGACTATTCGGTCGCCGTGGTCACCAACGACATCTACACCACCGAGGATGCCGAGGCGCTGATGCGGATGCAGGCGTTGCCATCGGACCGGATCGTCGGTGTCGAGACTGGTGGCTGCCCGCATACTGCCATCCGTGAGGATGCGACGATCAATCTGCAGGCGATCGCCGGGCTCAACGAGCGGATTCCCGATCTTGACGTGGTGTTTATCGAATCGGGCGGTGACAATCTGGCGGCGACCTTCTCGCCCGATCTCGCCGATATCACTATTTACGTGATCTCCGTCTGCCAGGGGGAGGAAATCCCGCGCAAGGGTGGGCCGGGCATTACCAAGTCGGACCTTCTCGTCATCAACAAGAAGGATCTGGCGCCCTATGTCGGCGCTGATCTCGACGTGATGGACCGCGATGCGACGCGGATGCGCGAGACGCGGCCTTTCGTGTTCTCGGACATGAAGCGCGGCGACGGCATCGGCCCGATCGTCGATTTCCTCAAGATACATGGCGGTCTGTGATCGCCGGTATTGCCTTCAGCATGTTGAGATTGCTGATTTCGATCGAGCGGCCGCTGACGGTGACGCCGGCGGCGCGCAACGACGAGAAGGCGCGCGACAGGGCCTCGGGCGCAAGACCGAGCTTTCGCGCCAGGAGGCTCTTCTGAAACGGCAGGCGCATCGAGGCCGCGAGGCCTTCGGTCTTGCAATGGGTCAACAGATAGGTGGCGACGCGCTGCGGCGCCGTCTGCATACGGTCGTTGGCGAGGCAATCGATCGTCGATAGCAGGTGCTCGGACAGGCTGCGCATGATCGCGATGCCGATATGCGGGTATGCGGTGAGGAGGCCGCGGACCTTCTCGAGGTCGAAGCGGGCGAGGAAGGCGTGCTCCATCGCCTGGGCGCCGTAGCGGTAGTCGCCACCGTCGATAACCAAGCATTCCGCAAAGCTGCCGCGCGGCTCGCAGATCCTGATGTCGCCTTCCTGGTTGTCGCCGCCGAGACGGTAGAGCCTGACAAAGCCTGTCAGCACGCAATAGAAATACTGTGCCTTTTCACCCTCGTGAAAGACGATATCATGAGCCTGGCAGCGGACGATCGTCGCGCAGGACAGCAACGCATCGCGCTCGGCCCGCTTCAGGCCGGAAAAAAGAATGGCTTCGCCAAGCATCGCCTTCTGCTCGCTGCTCAGTCTCATGCCCGTCGTCATCTCTCTCTCCAGCTTGGTCTCAACGCAGGCGGCGTGCCTGCCATGCGACTAAAATAGCGGAAGTGATGCCGGAGAACTTGATCTGCATCAAGCAGTGACAAGAATCAGAAAAGCCGGGGGGCCCCGGCTTTCTTGATTTCATGACCTCATTTCACTCGGCTGCGAATGGCGGCAGGCGAACGACGTTGCCTCCTGATTTGCCCTGCTTGCCTTCCGGCTTCTCGATCGCCGTGACGCGTCCATCGAGTGCGCCGACGGCGGCGGTCAGCTCTTCGCTCGACATAGGCAGTTCCTCCTTGTCCTTCCGGCCGACGAGGCGACCAAACATCCAGCCGAGCAGGCGGGAGAGGTCGTCCATGATCAAGAAGAAGGAGGGCACGACCACCAGCGACAGGACCGTCGAGACGATGATGCCGCCGATGACGGCGATCGCCATCGGTGCGCGGAACGATCCGCCTTCGCCGACGCCCATCGCCGAAGGCAGCATGCCGGCAGACATGGCGATCGAGGTCATGATGATCGGGCGGGCGCGCTTGCGGCCGGCCTCCACCATGGCTTCGACGCGATCCATGCCGCGATGGCGCATCTCGATGGCGAAATCGACCAGCAGGATGGCGTTCTTGGTGACGATGCCCATCAGCATCAGGATACCGATCATCACCGGCATCGACAGCGGGTTCTGCGTGACGAGCAGGCCAACGGCGACGCCGCCAATGGCGAGCGGCAGCGAGAACAGGATGGTGAACGGCTGGATCACGTCCTTGAAGAGCAGGATCAGCACCGTCAGCACCAGCAGCAGACCCATCAACATAGCGTTGACGAAGCTCTGCTGCATCTCGGTCTGCACCTTCGTGTCGCCGCTTTCGACAAGCTGGACGCTCGGTGGAATGTCGGCCTGCTTGACGATCTCGCGGAAGCGGGCAGAGGCGGTATCGAGCGCCACGCCCTGCGGCAGGTCGGAGCCGATGGCGACGACGCGATTGCGGTTGTTGCGCTTGATCGAGCTGACACCTTCCGAATAGTCGATGTCGGCAACGGTGGCGAGCGGAACGGTGCCGCCGCTTGCCGTCTGGATTTTCAGGGCGCGCAGGGCTGCGAGATCGCGGCGCATGTCGAGCGAGGCCTGCACGCGGATCGGGATCTGGCGATCGTCAAGGTTGATCTTAGCCAGCGCCGCATCGATATCGCCGATGGTGGCGACGCGGATGGTCTCGGAGATCTGCTGCGGCGTGATGCCGAGGCGGGCGGCCTGGTCCTTGCGCGGGCGGACCTGCAGTTCCGGACGGGGCAGGGCGCCATCGGCACTGACGTTTGCCAGCACCGGATCGGCGCGCAGCTTCGACTCGAGGATACCGACGGCGTCGCTCAGATCCTTCTCATTCTTGGAGAGGAAGTTGAACGACAGGTCGCGCTCGCCGCGGTCGTTGAGCTTCAGGATGCGGACGTCGGGGATATGACGGAGCTTGGCGAAGACTTCCTTCTCGATATCCCATTGCGGACGAACACGGCCATGGACCTCGACCTTCGGCAGATGCGGGCCGATCAGTGGGATCGATCCCAGCAGGTCGTTGACCAGCTTCTTGACCAGCGACTGGTCGAGCTTCTGCAAGGCGAGCGTTACCGTCGCGCGGCGCAACTCCAGTTCGCCCTTCGGCGATGCGCCACCGAGCACGAAGACGCTCTCGACGCCGTTGATGTCGTGGACGTTCCTGTAGACTTCGTCGGTCGTGGCCTCGGTGTCCTCGAGCGTCGCGTTTGGCGGCAGTTCGACCGAGAGCACGATGCGGGACGCGTCTTCCGGCGGCAGGAAGCTGCCGGGAACCTGGGCGAGAAGCGCGAGCGAGGCGACAAGAAAGGCGATTGCCGCCACCAGCGTTGCATAGCGCGTCCACCAGCGGCTGGTGGTTGCCCTGACAAGACGGGTATAGCCGCGGAAGAACAGACCATCATTGTCGTGATGATCTTCCATGCCGTCTTCGGCGCGCATGAGATAAGCGGCCATCATCGGCGTTATCAGACGCGCCACCATCAGTGAGAAGAACACCGAGAAGGCGACCGTCAGGCCGAACTGGATGAAGTACTGGCCGGGAATGCCGGGCATGAACGACACCGGCACGAAGACGGCGATGATGGTGAAGGTGGTGGCGATGACGGCGAGACCGATTTCGTCGGCGGCCTCGATCGCGGCACGGTACGGCGTCTTGCCCATCTTGATATGGCGGGCAATGTTCTCGATCTCGACGATGGCGTCATCGACGAGGATACCGGTCGCCAGCGTCAGCGCAAGGAAGCTGACGAGGTTCAGCGAGAAGCCCATCAGGTCCATGATCCAGAAGGTCGGGATCGCGGAGAGGGGGAGCGCCACGGCCGAGATCAGCGTCGCGCGCCAGTTCCGCAGGAACAGGAAGACGACGATAATGGCGAGCAGGGCGCCTTCCATCAGCGTGTGGAGGGCGGCCTCGTAGTTGCCGTAGGTGAAGTAGACCGAATCGTCGATGAGCTCGATCTTGACGTTCGGGTTCTCGCTGCGAACCTTCTCGAGGCTCTTCGATACTGTCTCGGCAACGCTGACTTCGCTGGCGCCCTTCGAGCGGAAGACACCGAAGGTGACGACTGGGGTCGCGTTGAAGCGCGAGAAGGATTTCGGCTCCTCGTAGGTGTCCTTGATGGCGCCGAGGTCTGAAACCTTGACGAAGCGGCCGTTGGGTAGCGCAATCGTGGTATTCGCCAGCTCCGCGACGTTGCGGGCGTCGCCGAGAACGCGGATCGCCTGTTCGGCGCCGGCCACCTGGCCCCGGCCGGAGCCGAGATCGACGTTGGTGCCTCGCAGCTGCTGGTTGACGCTGGCGGCGGTGATGCCGTAGGCGTTCAGCCGGTCGGGGTTGAGCTCGATGCGCACTTCGCGATCGGCGCCGCCGTAGCGGTCGACGCGGCCGATGCCGGTCTGGCCCTGCAGCGAGCGCTTGACCGTGTCGTCGACGAACCAGGAAAGCTCCTCGAGCGTCATGTCGGGCGAGGAGACCGCGAAGGTCTGGATCGCCTGGCCTTCGACATCGACCTTGGAGACGATCGGCTCATCGACATTGGCGGGCAGGTTGCTGCGGATGCGGTCGATGGCGTCCTTGGTGTCCTGCACGGCCTGTTCGGTCGGCACTTCCATGCGGAACATGACGTTGGTCTGCGACTGGCCGTCGGTGACCGTCGACTGGATTTCGTCGATGCCGTTGATGCTGGCGACGGCGTCCTCGATCTCCTTCGTCACCTGCGTTTCCAGCTCGGACGGCGAGGCGCCGCTCTGGGTGACGACGATGGAGACGAGGGGAACGTCGATATTCGGGAAACGGGTGATCGGCAGCTTGTTGAAGGCCTGGATGCCGACAAAGAGCAGCAGGGCAAACACCAGAAGCGGCGCGACGGGATTTCGGATGGACCAGGCTGAGAAGTTCATCGGGCCGTCTCTTAGTTGGAAGCCGCGGGCTGGTCACGGACCGGGGTGATGTGGTCGCCATCGCGGACATAGGCGCCCGCCTTGGCAACGACTTCCTGGCCTGCCGTCAGTCCCTTGGTGATTTCGACATAGGCTCCATCCTGGATGCCGGTCTCGACTTTGACGAACTTGACCACGTTGTCGACCACTTCGCGGGCGGATGAGCCTTCGTTGGTGGTCAAGACAGCCGACAGCGGCAGTGCGACGTTTTCGGTCGTCTGCACGGTGATGTCGGCGCTGCCGTACATGCCGGAGCGGGCCTTGCTGCTGTCATCGATCAGGATATGGACGAGGCCGAGACGGGTCAGCGGGTCGACGGTCGGCGACACGAGCCGTACCGAGCCGGTCAGCTTGTCGCGGCTGCCGGAGAGCGCGATCGTCGCCTTCTGGCCATGCTGGATCTTGACGATGTCGTTTTCGCCGACTTCGGCAACCAGCTCGATCTTGTCGTCGCGGATGATGGTGAACAACGGCTCGCCGGTGCCGGAAGCAATCGCGCCGACCTTGGCGGTCTTGGCGGCGACGGTGCCGTCCACCGGCGTCTTCACGTCGGTGCGGGCGAGCTTCAGGTTGGCGTCGGCGATCTGGCTTTCTGTGACCTTGATGTCGGCCACGGCCACCTGGATAGCCTGCTCGGCAGAGGAAACGCGGGCGTTGGCGGATGCGGCGGCGGCATCGGCCTGCTCGACTGTTGCCGTCGAGACGGTGCCCTTCTTGCCCATTTCCTGGGCGCGGGCCTGTTGCTGGCGGGCCTGCTCGGCGTTCGCCTGGGCCTCGATCAACTGGGCGCGCAGCTGCGCAAGGCTCGCTTCGTTCTTGGCGCGGGTGGCCTGCAGCTGGCTCTTTTCGAGCACCAGCGCGTCGTCGTTCAGGGTCGCCAACGCGCTGCCTGATGTGACTTTGTCGCCGACATCGGCATTGAGCGAGCGGATCGACAGGCCTTCGACCTGCGGCTGGATATAGATTTCCTCGACAGGCTTGACCGTGCCGGTGGCGATGACGCGATCGACCAGCGCGCGCTTCGTCACCGAGGTGACGACGATCGCCGGCAGGTTCTGCTGCGGCTTTGCGACAGCCGCCTCCTGTGCGAAGGCGACCGGGGAAAATGCCGCTGCCGCCGCGAAAGCGGTCGCGAGCAGGGTGGAGGCGCGTAAAGTTTTAGGCGTCATGCGTACCATGCGTCTTGGTCCAGTCTTTGAAATTAAAGTGGCCAAACTCGCGCCTTGTCCTCAGCTCGCGAAGGCCTGCTCCCGTCATGTATGCTCAGAAATATTCCCGTATCGCCTGCCGTCTCTTACATCCGTAAGACGACCCTCGTCCGGCAAACGCCAGATGTACGTGGGATCGTCTCACCCATCGCACAAGCCCGGCGGAAATTAATTCCTCGCGCTGCACAATAATGAGCTACCGCTCACAGATCAATCACCATCGGGTGATGCCGACATTCGCGTTGTTGATTGCAATTCGGTCTTTCCTGTGACGTGCAGACATTGGCTGATCCGACAGGAGGGAGAATTTTTTGTCGATTTCAATGAAAAACGCGCGGATTGGCTCCGCGCGTTCTATTCTGGTGCCGGTGCCCGTTACTTGGCGGCAGCGTCGGTGACGTCGTGGGTCCAGGCGCCTGATGGCTCCTTGCTGATGATCTTCTGATCGAGCAGCGCCTTGGCCGTGCGGTCGTAGAGCGTGGTGTCGAGCTTGCCGGTGCCGTCACCGATCAGCTTGGCCACTTCGCCCATCATCCGTTTCTGGTGGTTTTCGTCCTGACCACCGGCGTCGACGACGATGCCGGCTGCGTCATCGGGGTTCTCGACGGCATATTTCCAGCCCTTCATCGAGGCCTTAACGAATTTCGCCATCTTTTCCTTGAAGGCCGGGTCCTTCAGCTTCTCTTCGTTGGCGTAGAGGCCGTCCTCGAGCAGGTCGTTGCCCATGGTGGTGTAGTTGAAGACCGTCAGCTCTTCCGGCTTGAAGCCGGCATCGATCGCCTGCCAGTATTCGTTATAGGTCATGACGGAGATGCAATCGGCCTGCTTCTGCAAAAGCGGTTGCACATCGAAGCTCTGCTTGAGGACGGTCACGCCGTCGGCGCCGCCATCGGTCTTCAGGCCAAGCTTGCTCATCCAGGCGAAGAACGGATATTCGTTGCCGAAGAACCAGACGCCGAGCGTATGGCCCTTGAAGTCGGCTTCGGTCTTGATCGGGCCGTCCTTGCGGCAAATCAATTCCATGCCGGATTTCTGGAAGGGCTGGGCTATGTTGACGAGCGGAACGCCCTTTTCGCGGGCTACCAGCGCGCCGCCCATCCAGTCGACGATCACGTCGGCGCCGCCACCGGCGATCACTTGCTCGGGGGCGATATCAGGGCCGCCGGGCTTGATGTCGACGTCGAGGCCTTCCTCTTCGTAATAGCCCTTTTCCTTGGCGACGTAGTAGCCGGCGAACTGCGACTGGGTGACCCACTTCAGCTGAAGCGTCACCTTGTCGGCGGCCATCGCGTGGCTTGCCGCCATCGCCATGGCGCTCGCCATCATTGCAAGAACCAGTTTTTTCATTTTCTTGTTCCCTCTCTCTTGTTCGTTATGCCCGGCCCCAGTGCCGGGAATACGCGACGTCTAGCCACCACGGATAGACGGATGCCAGAACGTCACCGCCCGTTCGGCCAGGGCGACGACGCCGTAGAAGATCGAGCCAGCCAGCGCCGCGACGGCGATTTCGGCCCAGACCATGTCGACATTCATGCGCCCGATCTCGGTGGAGATGCGAAAGCCCATGCCGACGATCGGCGTACCGAAGAACTCCGCGACGATGGCACCAATCAGCGCCAGCGTCGAGTTGATCTTCAATGCATTGAAAATGAACGGCATGGCGGCGGGAAGCCGCAGCTTGAAGAGCGTCTGCCAGTAGCTGGAGGCGTAGGTCTGCATCAGGTCGCGCTCCATCGCGCCCGAGGCTGCGAGGCCGGCGACAGTGTTCACCAGCATCGGGAAGAAGGTCATGATGACGACGACGGCGGCCTTGGACTGCCAGTCGAAGCCGAACCACATGACCATGATCGGTGCCACGCCGATCATCGGCAGGGCCGAGACCATGTTGCCGATCGGCAGCAGACCGCGACGCAGGAAAGCGACGCGATCGGCGAGAATGGCGACGATAAAGCCGGCGCCGCAGCCGATGACATAACCGGCAAGCACTGCCTTGAAGATGGTTTGCCTGACGTCGTCGCCGAGGATGGTGAGGGATCCGATGATGCGGGCGCCGATGGCGCTCGGCGGCGGCAGCAGCACGAAGGGGATGCCGGCGCCGCGGGTGGCGGTTTCCCAAAGGATCAGGATCCAGGCGCCGAAGATCGCCGGCACCAGGAGCCTGAGCGCGGTGTCGCTTCCCCGTGACCTAGTTCGCACCTCGACGATCTCGCTGACGCTGCGCCAGGCGAGCAACCAGCAGGCGGCGATCAACAGGAAGAACGGCTTGGCCGCCAGACCCTCGTTGCTGCGCAGGGCGGACAGCAGCATCCATGCGCCGCCGTGGGCGCCGATGAACAGCACCGTCGCCCGGCTGGTCGCCGATTGCGGGATGAAGGAGAACAGCGCGGATGCGGCGATGAGGATGACGATGATTGCCGTCGCGCCCTCCGAGGTCGGGCGAGGGGCGGTGGCGGCGAACAGTGGCAGCGAGACGAAGGCTGCTGCGGTCAGGATAAGGGCGATCAGCGCCTGCCATGGTGCATGTTTCATGCGGATCTCCCGCCCATGGCCCTGTCGACGATCCTTGCCGCGATGCTGACGATCATGATCAGCAGCGCCGCCAGCAGTGAGCCGGCGATCAGCGCTGCCCAGATGTCGATGGTCTGGCTGTAGTAGGCCCCGGCCAAGAGCTTCGAGCCGATGCCGGCGACCGCGCCGGTCGGCAGTTCGCCGACGATGGCGCCGACAAGGCTGGCGGCGATCGCTACCTTCATCGAGGTGAAGAGGTAGGGGACGGAGGCGGGGACGCGCAGTCTCCAGAAGGTCTGGGCGGCCGAGGCGTTATAGGTGCGCATCAGGTCGAGCAGCATGACCTCGGGCGACCGCAGACCCTTCACCATGCCGACGGTGACGGGGAAGAAGGACAGATAGGTCGAGATCAGTGCCTTGGGGATCAGGCCTGTTATGTTGATGGCGCCGAGGACGACGATCACCATCGGGGCGATCGCCAGGATCGGGATGGTCTGCGAGGTGATGATCCACGGCATCAGGCTGCGATCGAGCGCCTTGATGTGGACGATGCCGACCGCGATCAGGATGCCGAGCAGCGTGCCGAGCGTGAAGCCGAGCACGGTGGAGGAGAGGGTGACGCCTGAGTGATAGACGAGGCTGCGGTTGCTGGTGAGCTTGCGCAGGAAGGTGTTCTCGAAAAAGTTCTGCGCCACTTGGTGGGGGGCGGGGAGCAGCGGTTTCGGTTGAGAAAGGGTGGCGGCGACGAATTCGGTGGTGGTCGGCGTGACCTTGCCACGCGCGTCCATGTCGCGCTGGAACGGGGCGTTCATGAGGACCGCTGCGACATACCAGATGGCGACGAGGGCGACGAGGATTGATGTGACGGGGATGACCTTGGAGCGGAGGGTGTCGGGGGTCATGGGGTGGGCCTCGCGTTGGCGAGATTGTGCCGTGGGATACCCCCCTCTGTCCTGCCGGACATCTCCCCCTCAAGGGGGGAGATCGACACTTGGAAATGTTTGCGCCAAGCAGCGAAAGTGGGGCGAGTGGGTGCACCCATCCGGTCTCCCCCCTTGAGGGGGAGATGCCCAGCAGGGCAGAGGGGGGGTGCCACGGGCTCCAACACCTCAATGCTCATAGCTATGCCCCGCTCTCAAACCCTCGCGGACGCGGTGGGCGATTTCCAGGAACTCCGACGTCTCGCGAATATCCAGCGGGCGTTCCCGCGGCAGCGGGGAGTCGATGATATCCGTGACGCGGCCGGGGCGGGGGGACATGACGACGATCTTGGTGGAGAGGTAGACCGCCTCCGGGATCGAATGGGTGACGAAGCAAATGGTCTTGTTGGTGCGCGACCAGAGTTTTAGCAGCTCCTCGTTAAGGTGGTCGCGGACGATTTCGTCCAGCGCGCCGAAGGGCTCGTCCATCAGGAGCAGGTCGGCGTCGAAGGCGAGCGCGCGGGCGATCGAGGCGCGCTGCTGCATGCCGCCCGAGAGCTGCCATGGGAATTTCTTCTCAAAGCCGGTCAGGCCGACGAGATCGAGCGCCTCGGCGATGCGCTTGCGGCGATCGTCTGCCGCGTAGTTCATGATCTCCAGCGGCAGGGCGATGTTCTTCTCGATGGTGCGCCAAGGGTAGAGCGCCGGTGCCTGGAAGACGTAGCCGTAGGCGCGGGCCTTGCGGGCCTCCTCGGGCGTCATGCCGTTTACGGTGATCGTGCCCGACGTCTTCTTCTCGAGATCGGCGATGACGCGCAGGAAGGTGGTCTTGCCGCAGCCCGACGGGCCGATGAAGGAGACGAAGTCGCCCTTCTTGACATCGAGGTTGACGTTGCTCAGCGCATGCACCGGCGCGTCATCGGCCTGGTAGGTGAGGCAGAGATCCTTGGCGAATACGACGGAAGCAGCTTGCGTCAATGCGGATCGATCCTGTTTTCCCCGCGTGTCAGCGGATTGCGTGATAGTATCGGTGGCGGCATGTTTTCCGGAGGATGGTGAAGACGATGACTGTGGATGCGACATCAAAGCCTACCTGCCATATTGTCCGCCCCAACCATGCCTATGACGGCAAGCAGGGGCTCAGCTACTTCGAAGGCATCGCCGCCGAGACGGTCGGGGCCAAAGGTATCTGCATGCATCTCCTGACCATTCCGCCGGGCGTGCGCGCCAAGGCGCATCTGCACGAGGCGCACGAGACGGCGATCTACATGCTGTCGGGAGAGGCGCACACCTGGTACGGCGACGACCTCGAACATCATGTCGTCGTTCATGCCGGCGAACTGTTCTACATCCCGGCCGGCGTTCCGCACCTGCCGGCCAATCTCAGCAGCACACCCTGCACGGCGATCATCGCCCGCACCGATCCCAACGAGCAGGAGAGCGTCGTGCTGCTGCCCGAACTGGACAAGGTCGTGCCGGTCTGAGGTCATTTGCATAGCGGCAGCGGACCCCATTTGATTGTTGCGTCCGAGGTGAAGCCGATGGTGTAGCCTTTCGGGCCATAGGTAATCTTTGCCGTGTCCTCGCTGGCTGCTTCCTCGCCTTCGGCCTCGCAGGAGACCTTGGCTGTGAAGGACTTGCCATCGGTCTTCAGCACCTTCTCGATGGTGCAGGCAGAGGCAGCCGTAGTGATCGCTTCCGATGTCAGCAGGAAGAAGTTTTCCGATCCGGTGGATTCGCCCGACTTGGCGTAGGCGCATCCATCCTTGTTGCCGTAGCTGCCCTTGATCGGCAGCGTGTCGGCGGCGGCCGCCGATGTCAGCGCGGCCAAAGATGCGAGTGTCAGAAACAGTCTCCCGCGCATCCCGATCACACTCCGCTTGCCGGAATGCCGGAACGTTCGACCTTGCGCGGCGCGGTGATCTCTTTCCAGGTTGAGAGCGCCTTGGATACCGCCGTGACTGGCTCGCGCTTGACGAACTGGCCATGGCCCTCGCGGGTCTTCATCGTATCTTCCTCGACCACCACGACGCCGCGACTCAGCGTGTAGCGGGGCAGGCCGGTCACCTGCTTGCCCTCGAAGACGTTGTAGTCGATCGCCGATTGCTGGGTCATGGCCGAGATGGTCTTGGAACGCTTCGGATCCCAGACGACGAGATCTGCATCGGCGCCGACGAGGATAGCGCCCTTGCGCGGGTATATGTTGAGGATCTTGGCGATGTTGGTTGAGGTGACGGCGACGAATTCGTTCATCGTCAGGCGGCCGGTGTTGACGCCATGGGTCCACAGCATCGGCAGGCGGTCCTGCAGGCCGCCGGTGCCGTTGGGGATCTTGGTGAAATCGCCAACGCCGAAGCGCTTCTGGTCGGTGGTGAAGGCGCAGTGATCGGTGGCGACCACCTGCAGCGAGCCGGAGGCGAGGCCGGCCCAGAGTGAGTCCTGGTGCTGCTTGTTGCGGAAGGGCGGCGACATGACGCGGCGGGCGGCGTGGTCCCAGTCCTTGTCGAAATATTCGCTCTCGTCGAGCGTCAGATGCTGGATCAGCGGCTCGCCATAGGCGCGGACGCCTTTCTGGCGGGCGCGGCGGATGGCTTCGTGCGCCTGTTCGCAGGAGGTGTGGACGATATAGACCGGGCAGCCGGCCATATCTGCAATCATGATGGCGCGGTTGGTGGCTTCGCCCTCGACTTCGGCAGGACGAGAATAGGCGTGCGCCTCGGGGCCGTTGTTGCCTTCGGCGAGCAGTTTTGCCGACATCGAGGCAACGACGTCGCCGTTTTCTGCATGCACCAGCGGCAGGGCGCCGAGCTCGGCGCAGCGCTGGAACGAGGCGAACATCTCGTCGTCATTGACCATCAGCGAGCCCTTGTAGGCCATGAAGTGCTTGAAGGTGTTGATGCCCTTGTCCTGAACGATGGTCTTCATCTCGTTGAAGACCTGCTCGCCCCACCAGGTGATCGCCATGTGGAAGGAATAGTCGCAGTTGGCGCGGGTGGATTTGTTGTCCCACATGGTCAGCGCTTCGAGCAGCGACTGGCCCGGAGCGGGAAGGGCGAAATCGACCACCATCGTCGTGCCGCCGGCCACCGCCGCGCGGGTGCCGCTGTCGAAATCGTCGGCGGAATAGGTGCCCATGAAGGGCATTTCGAGATGGGTGTGCGGGTCGATACCGCCGGGCATGATGTAGCAGCCCGTGGCATCCAGCGTTTCGGTGCCGGAGAGATTGGGTCCGATCTCGACGATCCTGCCGCCATCGACTTTCACGTCGGCCTTGTAGGTCAGGTCGGCGGTAACGACGGTGCCGTTCTTGATGACTGTGCTCATTGGTCGGGTTCCCTGTTTTTATCGTTTTCGGCAGGCGAATAGAAGGCAGTCTCCGGATCGGTTTCCAGCCTGCCATTCAATGCGGCGAGAATGGTTTCCAGCACGGACAGTCGCTGCCTTGAAATCTCTTGGTTCCAGAAGCGGAGGACGGAGTAGCCTTCGTTGTTGAGCCAGGCCGTTCGCCTGTCGTCCTGGATGCTGTCCGCGTGCGGAAAGCCGTCGACTTCGACAATGAGCCGGTGCTTGCGGCAGAGAAAATCAGCGATATAGGGTCCAAGGGGCACTTGCCTCGAGAATTTATAACCATTGAGCCTGCGAGCGCGAAGATCGCTCCACAGGTGGTATTCCTCTTCGGTCTCTCTACTGCGCAGTTCGCGAGCCTGAGCCGTCTTGCTACGGCGATGTTTGCGAATGTCTTGCTTGATGATGGTCGCGCCCGTAGCCCCCTCATCCGCCCTTCGGGCACCTTCTCCCCGAGGGGAGAAGGGAGAATGTGCCGCAACCGCTGTGCTTCCCTTCTCCCCATCGGGGAGAAGGTGGCCCGAAGGGTCGGATGAGGGGGCTCCGGGCGCAAGATTGGACATCACGCCACAATCTCCGCCGTCTCCACTACCGCGTGGAACAAAACGTCCGCGCCGGCCGCCGCCCACTCCTTCGAGATCTCCTCGGCCTCGTTGTGGCTCAATCCGCCGACGCAGGGGCACATGACCATCGTCGCGGGCGCCACCTTGGCGGCCCAGCAGGCGTCGTGGCCGGCGCCGGAGATGATGTTCATGTGGCTGTAGCCGAGGCGGTCGGCGGCGTTGCGGACAGCGTCGACCAGCTTCGGGTCGAAGGTAACGGGGTCGAAGTGGCCGACGGCCTCGACCGAGCAGCCGACGCCGAGGGCCGCGCAGATCGTTGCGGCCTCCGCTTCTATCCTGGCGCGCATGCGGTCGAGCTTCGCCTGGTCGGGGGTGCGGATATCGACGGTGAAGACGACCTTGCCGGGGAGCACGTTGCGGGAATTCGGCGAGAAGAACACCTGGCCGACGCCACCGACGGCGCCCGGTTGGTTTTCCATAGCGACAGCTTGCACCATCTCGATGATCCGCGACATGGCAAGACCGGCGTTGACGCGCAAGTCCATCGGCGTCGATCCGGTGTGAGCCTCGCGACCGGTCAGCGTGAATTCAAGCCACCAGAGGCCCTGGCAGTGGGTGACGACGCCGATCTGCTTGTTCTCGGCCTCGAGGATCGGACCCTGCTCGATGTGATATTCGAAATAGGCGTGCATCTTGCGCGCGCCGACCTCTTCGTCGCCCAGCCAGCCGATGCGTTTCAATTCGTCGCCATAGCTCTTCCCCTCGGGATCCTTGCGGTCATAGGCGTAGTCGAGCGAGTGGACACCGGCGAAGACGCCCGAGGCCAGCATGGCAGGGGCGAAGCGGGCGCCTTCCTCGTTGGCCCAGTTTGTAACGACGATGGGGTGTTTGGTCCTGACGCCAAGGTCGTTCATGGTGCGCACGACTTCGAGCGCGGCCAGCACGCCGAGCACGCCGTCATACTTGCCGCCGGTCGGCTGGGTATCGAGATGCGAGCCGACATAGACAGGAAGCGCGGCGGGATCCGTGCCGGGGCGGGTCGCGAACATCGTGCCCATCTTGTCGACGCCCATCGTCATGGCAGCAGCATCGCACCATGTCTTGAAGAGACTGCGTCCCTCGGCGTCGGCGTCGGTCAGCGTCTGGCGGTTGTTGCCGCCCGCAATCCCGGGGCCAATCTTCGCCATGTCCATGAGACTGTCCCATAGACGGTCCCCGTTGACGCGCATGTTCTCACCTGGTGCTGCCACCATGTCCGTATTCCTCACCAGTTTATTCGCGATCCGCGCATGCCGCACGTCCGCTTGTTCCCTTGGTCAGTTTCGAGCGCTCTTGTTTGTTTTATTAGCGCTTGAAAATCGTCAGTTGCCTTTGTTTTGCTTCTGACGGATAATTTGACCGACTGGTAAACATTACAACTTCCGGCGTCGGGCTCAAGGCGAAAATAAGAAAAAATACAGACAAAATGAGGGGCATTTGCTTAATTTATCGGCAAGCGTGATTGCCTGATAAAGTTGAGTAAAACGGTTGAATTTGAAAGAGAAAAAGTAAGACATGGCAATACCCAGAGCTGCGAAAACACAGCGCCGCACCCGCATCCAAGAGGAGAAGGAAGAACAGATCCTCGAAGCGGCGCTCGACGTGTTTTCGGTGAGCGGCTTCCGGGGCTCGACGATCGACCAGATCGCCGAAGTGGCCGGCATGTCGAAGCCCAATCTGCTCTATTATTTCCGCACCAAGGAAGCGATGCACCGGTCCCTGATCGATCGGGTGCTGTTCACCTGGCTTGAGCCGTTGCGCGCCTTCGACGCGCTCGGCAATCCGGAGAACGAGATTCGCAGCTATATCAGGCGCAAGCTGGAAATGGCACGTGATTTTCCCAGGGAAAGCCGGTTGTTCGCCAACGAGGTGCTGCAGGGCGCGCCGCATATCGAAGACGAGCTCAAGGGGCCGTTGAAGGAATTGGTGGACGAAAAGGCGGAGGTCATCCGGGTCTGGGCCAAGGCGGGCAAGATCGCCAAATGCGATCCCTATCACCTGATCTTCTCGATCTGGTCGACGACGCAGCACTACGCCGACTTCGACGTGCAGGTGCGCGCCGTGCTTGGCCAGGGTCAGTCAGGCGAGGGGCGGTTCGAGGATGCGGCGCGCTTCCTTGAACAGCTGTTCATCGACGGTCTGCGCGTGCGCGCCGTCGAGCCGGCATCATGATTTGACGATCGGGCCGATGCGGCCCAGCGCGCTGGCGACGCTTTCGATCGTATAAGGCTTCTGCAGCAGGTTGGCGGCCATCGGGCCGTATGTCTGAGAGACGCCTTCGCCATAGCCCGTCGCCAGGATCAAAGGCGTGCCCTTTGCAGCCAGGCGCTCTGCCACAGAGATGCTGGTCTCTTCGCCGAGATGGACATCCAGAACCGCAAGATCGAATTGCCGGCTTTCGATCGCCAGCAGCGCCTGCGAGACGCTTGGTGCCAGCGCCACATGACGTGCGCCGAGCTGCAGGAAGATGTCTTCGCCATCCATGGCAATGATGAGGTTGTCCTCGACCAGGAGAATATCGAGGCCGTCCAGCGGCTTGTCCTTAATGGTTTCCGCCGATGCATTGGCCGACTGCGACGACCGCTCTGGCACCAGCGAGACCGCACCCTCGGCGAAGGTCACGAATTTTGACGGAATCGAGAAATGCGCTTCGAACCCCTGTGGCTCGTAGCGGATTTCCGCGACGCCGCCGAGTTCGTAGGGAATGGAGCGGCGGATGATGGTGGTTCCAAAACCCTGCCGGGTCGGCTGGCGCACCGGCGGGCCGTCGCTTTCGCGCCAGTCGATCACCAGATCGCCGGCCTCGTCCTTGCGCCAATCGACGGTCACAGTGCCGCTGTCGCAGAGGCTGCCGTATTTGGCGCTGTTGGTGACCAGTTCGTGGAAAACGAGAGCGGCGATGGAGAAGGCCTGCGGCGCCAACAACACTTCCGGGCCGGTCATGTTGATACGGGCGGCGCTCTTGCCGAGATAGGCGGCGGCTTCCGCCTGCAGCAGGGCGCGGAAGGGAGCCGGCGCCCAGTGATCGCGGGTGATCTGGTCATGGGCACGCGACAGGGCCTGAACGCGGCCCTCGAGATGGCCGATAAACTCGTCGGTACTGTCGGTGGTGCCACGTGACTGGCGGATCAGGCCGCTGATGAGGCTCAGGATGTTGCGGACGCGATGGTTCAGCTCAGCGATCAGCAGTTCCTGCCGCTCGTTGGCCTGCTGGCGCACGGCGTTGGCCTCGTCGGTCAGCCGCAGCACGACTTCGATCAACGTTACCCGGATGGTTTCGGCGACGCGGCGCTCGGCCGGTGTGAACGGCTGCGAGTGATGGCGCACCAGTTCCGACCATGTCTCGAAGCTCTTGCGTGGCGTCAGCCGCGGGCCATTCGGGCCATATTCCACCGGCTTGTGCGGATCGCCTGCCCAGCGCACGGACCGCACGATCTCCTGGCGGAACAACACGACATAGTCACGTGGCGAGCGGGAGATCGGAATGGCGATCAGGCCGGCGACGATATCGCCGGAGACGATACCCGGCCAAGTCTCCACGATGCTGTCGGTCGAAAACACGCGACCGGCGGAATTGCGGTTCAGGATGCGGACAAGCTCGGTGAAATGCGCCAGCGACGGGGTGATGCCGTTGAGCGCCGAGCGACCGTTGATCCAGACGCCGATACCGTCGGCGGGGATGGCGTCGCCCAACGCGTCGATCAGCCAGGAGGGATCGTCGAGCAGGCTGGCATTGTCGGCAACCGAGGTGAGCAGGCGGTCGGCGATCTGGCGGGCCTTGGTTTCGAATTCCAGCGCCAGGCGTCGCTCGCGGCTTTCGAGGCGCGAGGCAAACATCTGGCCGAACAGCTCGGATGTGGTGCGCCGCTCGAAGGAGGGCAGGCGTGGCGAATAGTGGTGGCAGGCAAACAGGCCCCAGAGCTTGCCCTCGACGACGATCGAGATCGAAAGCGAGGCGCCGACGCCCATGTTCTTCAGGTATTCGATATGGATCGGCGAGACCGATCGCAGGATCGACATGGACAGGTCGAGAGAGCGGCCGTGCGCATCGATTTCGGGCTCCAGTGCGACATTCACCGCGTCGATATCGGCAATGATGCGGAAGAGGTTGCGAGTGTAGAGCGCGCGCGCCTGAACGGGAATATCGGAGGCCGGATAGTGCAGGCCGAGGAACGAGCCGATGCCGGCGCGGGCCGCTTCCGCCACCACTTCGCCGGCGCCGCTTTCGTCGAACCGATAGACCATGACGCGATCGAATCCGGTGAGCGCGCGGGCCTGGCGGGCGCCTTCGCGGAAGAAGGCTTCCATCGTCTCTGCTTGATCGAGCCGCGCCATCATGCTGCGGATCGAGACCGGTGAGCCGCCCTGGGCACCTTCCTGCGATGGTTCGGCCTCGATCACCACCTGGTCGTCGCTCATGTGGACGGCGATGTCGAAAAGCGGGCCGTCGTCGGCCAGTTCGACGCCGAACAGGCGCTCGACGACATCGGGGCCGCGCATCACGCTCAGGCGGTTGCGCAGCGTGTGCATCGTCTTGCCGCCGATGATCCGCGACACCGGTTGGCCGATGATCTCGCTGTGCGATACGCCGACGAACTGCTCGAGATTGACTGATGCGCGTGCCACAAGCCAATCAGACGAGACGACGATCAGGAAGCCGAAGGGCTGGATGGCGCCGAGGCGATGGATGGGTTCGCGGCCGCAGTTGGTCAGGTCGACCTTGCCGAAATCCTCGCTCATGGTTGGCCGCGCTCCCGGTCGGATCGGGTGGCGATGTCGGAGAGGGCTGCGCATCTGGTGCCGCGTCGAGGGAGGCCGTCTGTCGCTGCGTGGCAACCGGTGATCTGGGCGCGAGGCGCACTGCGAAGGGGCATGCTGTGGAATTCCAGTTCTCGGTTACGACGCTGGGCGGCGAATATTTGCGAATAGCCTAATGAGCAGGATTGAAAATATGCGTCAAGGCGTCCGTTTTTCCACCCGCAACGACCGGGAAATTTCATCGCATCAATGACTTCGCCTGTTTCCGCGCGTCCCGGTGCCTGATTTCGTACTGCCGACGAATGCGTTGGCGTACCATCGATCGCCGGCTCGGGTCGTCGCACAGGGACGGCCACGCCAGCGCGGTGGCTTCGAACTCGCCGGTTTGCGGAACCAGCAGGTCGGTCTCGTCAAGCTGTCCGTGGATGCAGCCGCGGTCGTAGGCGATGATCGCGTTGCCAGCCTTGGCTTCGAACAGGACGATCGGCTGAGCCTCGTCGGCATAGGTGGTGGGAAAGACGAAGACGTCGATATCGTCGTAGAACCGTGCCTTGGCCTCGCCCTCGACAGGGCCCCGATACTCCAGCGTGCCGGTGAATTCCGTGACGGCGGCGTCGATTGCGGCACGATCGCCGGTATCGGCTGCGGGACCGGCGAGGATGGCACGGATCGACAATCCTTCCCGACGCGCCTGGCGGAGCAGGGCGAGAAAGATGTGCAGCCCTTTGTCGGCGTTCAGGTTGCTCAGCAGGCCGATGGTCAACGGCCGGGGCCCTGCCTCCACTTCAGGTCGAGCTCGCGGCGCCACGAAGGCGGCGTTGGAGACGATCTTGCTGCGGATCCGCTTGGCGTAGGTGTCGGTGAAGCGTTCGCGCATCGCCTCGCCGAGAAACACATGGGTAAGGCGCGGCCCGGCCAGCGTCAGGATCAGGCGCATGGCCAGCATTTCATTGTCGATATAGCGGAAGCTGTGGTGGTGCAGGTAGGTGGGGTAGGAGAGCAACCGGGCGGTCACGACCAGAAGCAGCGTGTAGATCTGGCCGAGACCGCCGTCGCAGGCAATGTAGCCGCGTTTTCCCGGGCTGCGACACTGGCGAAACAGAGTGTTGCAGGCGGCCAGCACTCGTGCCAGCTTCGCCGGATGACGCCACGGACGCGCGGTTGGTGGTGACGGGGAAAGGTTCGCCACCACAACCGTATTGTCTTCCACCAGCAGATCGATCATCGCGGACGTGGCGAGCGACAGCCCATGCAGCGGCGGCGGCAGCGGACCGATGGCAACGATATGCTCTGTCATGCGGGGGCCACCTTGTTGCGCGCCGGATGACTATGCGCGCCGGGCCGGAAAAGACAATCTCCTCCTTTGATCTGTCGCTTTGTCCAGTGCGAATCAGGCGGCGTCGATCGCTTCTTCGCGTTCGAAAGCGAAGCCCTCGTCGGCCCATCCGGTCATGCCACCGATCATCACCTTGACCTGAAGTCCCAGCCTTGCCAGCCGCAACGCCGCCTTGTCGGTGCCATTGCAATGCGGACCGGCGCAGTAGACCACGAAGAGCGTGTCGTCGGGCCAGTGCGACATGCGGTGCGCGGTCATCTTGCCATGCGGTAGGTTGACCGCGCCGGGAAGGTGCGATTGCGCGAACAGGGTCGGCGAGCGGACGTCGAGGAGGACGAAGTCGAGCCTGCCGGCCGCGATAGAGGCGTGGACGTCCCAGCAGTCGGTTTCGAAAGCGAGTTTGCGAGCGTAGTAGGCGGCAGTGGCCTCGGGAGCGGAGGTGGGCACTTCAGCAACGTGGCTTCTGGCGGGTGTAGGTGCAGGCGTGGTTGAACTTTCGGAAGTCGGACTGGTCATCGACATATCCTTTTCAGCGATGGAATTGCCCGACAGCATGGAGGATGCTAGGTCTGTTGGAAATTGGCCATAATGACGATTGGCGTAAAGATCATGCCAAATGCTGTTTCGCTGACCGGTCCGAAGGTTGCTGTGCTTGTCTATGACGGGCTGTGCACCTTCGAGTTTGGCATTGCTTACGAGGTGTTCGGCTTGCCGCGGCCGGAGATGGGCGCGGCTTGGTATCGGTTCCACGCCTGCGCCATCGAGCCCGGGCCGCTGATGGCGGCGGGCGGGCTGAGCGTTACGGCCGATGGCGGGCTCGAGGATCTTGCTGATGCCGACCTGATCGTTGTTCCCGGCTGGCAGAGGATCGATGCGCCCGTGCCGGAGGGACTGGTGGATGCGTTGCGGGCGGCGCATGCGCGCGGGGCTCGGGTGATGTCGCTGTGTTCGGGCGTCGCGGTGCTGGCAGCGGCGGGACTGCTCGACGGACGGCGGGCGACGACACACTGGCGCTACGCCGCGTCAATTGCAGCGCGCTATCCCGGCATCACCGTCGATGCCGACGTGCTCTACATGGACGAGGGTAGGATATTGACGGCCGCCGGTAGCGCCGCGGGTATCGATCTCTGCCTGCATGTGGTGCGTGGCGACTTCGGGACAGAGGCGGCCAATAGCGTGGCGCGCCGTCTGGTAGTGCCGCCGCATCGCGAGGGTGGGCAGGCGCAATTCATCCACGCGCCGGTGCCGGAGGCGCGCGAGGGCGTTCGGCTCGGTCCGCTCCTTGACTGGATGCGGGCGCGACTCGACGAGGAGCAATCGATCAGCATGCTCGCCAAAAGGGTCGGCATGAGCCAGCGGACGTTCCAGAGACGCTTCGAGACGACGACCGGCTCGAGCGTTGGCGAATGGCTGCTGGTGGAGCGGTTGCGCCATGCGCGGCAACTGCTGGAAACGAAAGGGGATGCATCGCTCGACGACATCGCCATCGCCAGCGGCTTCGGTACCCCGGCGACGATGCGTCATCATTTCCGCCGGCGTTTGGGCACCACTCCGGGCGCCTATCGCAAGACGTTCGGCGAGTGAATCGCTTGGCTGCAACCGCGGCGAACTCGGACGCAATTTTGGCGAGAAAGTTGGCGTGTTTCTGTTCCGAGCATGCACGAGAAGTATCGATCGACAGATTGGCAGTCTTTCGAAGCAACGCGATCCCGGTTTCCTGTCGACCCACAACTGTTGGTGCAGATCGGAATGCCGCACACGCGAATTGATACTGATGCATCCCGATATACTGTTAAATTTGCCACAAATCGAATCAATCCCGGGATGCTCGTCAATACATATGCTTTATTATGCACATTTTATTTTACCTAAATAACAAGTAGTGCTATGGAGGCCGAAACAGATAAAAATCCTAAATGGGAGACACCCTTCAGCTTACCTGCAGCATGATGATGTCAGGATTGAAGGCAATGAAGACTACATCTACAGATGGAAGATTGAGGGATCATAAGATACTCTCAGCATCCCGTTTTATAGGTTACGCTTTCGCGTTTATGCTTATCTTTATCATCGCGATGGCGATGATACCGAACCAGTTCTTCATTGTTTCAACGCGGGCAGTGATCAATGCCCCCGTTCAGATGATCGCGTCGCCTATCTATGGCAGGGTGGACAAGATTTCCTTACAGGTGGGTCAGGTCGTCAACCTTGGCGATGTGATGGCGACTGTTTCGAACCCCAATCAGGATCAGACTTCGCTGACGGGGCTTCGGCTGGAGAAGCTCGACCTGACGGAGAAGCTCAACAACACCACCAGCGTGGTTGCAGAGCGTACCGAGCAATACAACAAGGTCAAAGCCCAGATCGACAGCGTCAAAGCCGGGGTTCTCAGCGAGCTTTCGGCGGTGATCGACAATTCGCAATTCAACGTGCAGAACTATCAAGCCCGTCTCAACGAGCAGGACGCCCTGTTGCAGAGACAGCAGACGTTGCTGAAGAAGGGCATGGTGTCGTCAACGAGCCTGGAGCCGCAGCGCCAGAAGCGCAATGCGGCGCAAGCCGAGTTGGATTCGGCAAAAGGCGAGCTTCGTCGCAACGAGATCGTGCAATCGCTGGTCGGCCGAGATATCTACACAGGTGGAACAGTTGCGGCCAATCTCCTGACGCTTGAGATGCAGCGCACCAAGCTTGCCGGCGATATCGCCGAAGACAATATCGAAATTAACCAGATGACGGAACGCAAGAAGCAGGTCGAAAACCTGATCGCGCGTGAAGAGGGTCGGCTTGGCAAGACAGGTGCGGCCGAGGTGACGGCGGAGCGGCATGGGCAGATCGTCAGCGTCGATGCGTCCTTCGGTGACTTCGTCATGCAGGGGCAGCCGGTAGCAAAATCGCTTGATTGCACCGAGGCATTCGCGGCTGCTGTCTATCGAAGCCGTGATGTCACCGCGCTGGAAATCGGCATGCCAGCAACGGTCAATTTCCGCAGCCTTGGCGTCAAGCGCAGCGGGCATATCTACAAGATCGTCAGATACTTCAATTCCGGGCCGGAGAACCGCTATTTCGCCAAGTTCCCGGAAGCCGAGGGACATGAAGTCTATGTGCTCGTCAAGGTGGACGAACAGACCGCCGATGACGGCAGCGTGGCAAAGCAGAACAACGACAAGTTCTTCGGATGCCACGTCGGCGAGGATGTGATCGTGTCGCTTGGCGAGACAATCACGTCGCGTATCGCACGCTACTCGATGGCGGCGCTCGCCGGTTTGCGCGCACCCGTCAGCATTGTCTCCGCATCGACATCTCTCGACAAGGGCACAGCGCCGCGCCTGCCGGCCGCCGCGACCGCCACACCCTGACGACCAAACCTCGACCTGTTGTCCGTAATCGCGAGGGGCTGAAATGATGCGCATGAGATGTCTGACGTTTGATGCCGCGTGCCCATTGCGCATGCTGCTTGCCACGGTTCTGCTGTGCCTCGCCATCGGCGCGCCTGTCATGGCCGACGATGTTGGGCAAAAGAAACTCGCGTGCTCGCTGTGCGATGGGCTTGCGGCCGAGATGACGGGGGAGCCAGAGCAACCTTTCGTTTTCCGAAGCTTCGAGCCGGCAAACGGTGGCTCGGCGCTGCACCCAGCGCTGGAGAACACCGGCTTTACCTACGATAATGCGCTGGCGATGATGGCGCTTTACGGTTGCCAGAGAAAGGCGGAGGCCCGCCGCGTGGCCGATGCGCTGGTGGTCGCACTGGAAACGGACCGGCATTATCACGATGGCCGCCTGCGCAATGCCTATCGCTCCGGTCCGGTTATCCCCGGCAAGGAGGGGATGCTGCTTCCGGGGTATTGGAGTACGGCCAGCAATTCGTGGATCGAGGATGGCTATCAGGTCGGCACGGCGACGGGCAGCACTGCCTGGGGTGCACTCGCCTTGCTGACGGCTTACGAGCAGACCGACCAGCAGGCCTATCTCGATGCCGCGCGCAAGATCATGGACTGGATCCACCGCAGCACCGCCGACCCGAAGAATGTTGGCTATCTCGGCGGCTTTTTCGGCCATGAGCCGACGCCGGAGCGGATGACGTGGAAGTCGACCGAGCATAATCTCGACGTCTATGCCGCGGACAGCTGGCTTGCCCAGATAGACGCTGGCGGTGACTGGGCGCATCAGGGCGACAGCGCATTCCAGTTTCTGAAGGCGATGTGGAACGATGCCGAAGGGCGTTTCTATATCGGCAGTGCGCCCGACAGCAACGCCCCGAATGTGGCGATGTCCGGTCTCGATGCCGAACTCTGGCCGCTGATCGCGGTGCCGGATTTCAAGTCGAAGGCCGATCGGGTGATGGAGTGGACCGACCTCAACCATGGCGTCCAGGGCGGATATGACTTCAACAGCGACCGAGACGGCGTCTGGCTCGAAGGGACCGCGCAGGCGGCACTTGTGCTGAGCCTGACGGGCCATCCTGACAAGGTCGAACCTCTGTTCACGACTATTGCCGCGCAGATGGCACCAAGCGGACTGGTCTACGCGACTGAAAACGAGCAGCTGACCACCGGGTTGCAGGTGGGGCCGAACTCCGCGCCCGGCGACTTCAAATATTACCGCCTGCCGCATATCGGCGCGACCGGCTGGGCCGTTCTCGCCGCTCTCAAGATCAATCCCTTCGTCGGCCGCAAAGGCCAGTCGTCGACCAGCGAGGATCGTCCATGTCCCCCGAAGTAATCACCTTGTCGGACTCGATCATCTTCTCGATGCTGGCGATCGCATTGATCCTCGGATGCGCATGGCTGCTCGACAGCAACCGGGGCAAGGATCGCGTCATCTTCGGCACCATTCTGGTCGTGATGCTCATCAATTACCTCTACTTCCGCATCACCGCGACGTTGCCGGACTTCGAGTGGAGCGCCTACGCGGTCTGGCCACGGATCTATCTCGGCTTCGAGGTCGTCGTGATCTTCTACACGGTCCTGTCGATTGTTTTCTTTTTCCGCCGCACCGACCACAGTGCTGCCGCCGACGAGAGCGAGGCGCTGATCGCCAGCCACTCCCGGCACCCGGCCGTCGACGTGTTCATCTGCACCTACAATGAAGAACTCTCTATCCTGGAGCGAACCATTCTGGCCGCAAAGGCGATCGATTACAGCAACTTCACGGTCTGGATTCTCGACGACGGTCGCCGTGACTGGCTGGCGGAGTATTGCGACGAAATCGGCGTGCGGTATCTCCGCCGCAATGACAACGCAGGCGCCAAGGGCGGCAATATCAACAATGCGATCCGGCGTTCGGCCGAAGATACCAATGCCCCTTTTATTCTGATTCTGGACGCCGATTTCGCGCCGCAGCGGGGTATTCTCAAGCGCACGGTGGGCCAGTTCGTCGATCGCGAGATCGGTCTCATCCAGACGCCGCAGTTCTACTACAATGCCGATCCGGTCCAGCATAACCTGCTGGCGTCAAAGGCCTGGGTCGACGACCAGCGGATATTCTTCGACGTCATGCAGCCGTCCAAGGATGGATGGGGCGCTGCCTTTTGCGTCGGTACATCCTGTATCGTTCGGCGCGACGCGTTGGATATGATCGGCGGCATGCCTCAGGAAACGGTGACCGAGGATATTCATCTCACTTACCGGCTGATGCAGAAGGGGCTGAAGACGCGCTGGCTGAACGAACGCCTGAGCGTCGGTCTGTCGGCCGAAAGCCTTTCGGGATACATCACCCAGCGATGCCGCTGGTGCCTCGGGACGATTCAGGTGGCGCTGCTGAAGGATGGTCCGTTCTTTGGCCGCGGCTACAGCTTCATGCAGCGGCTGCATTATTTCCACGGCTTGCTGTTCTGGTTTTGCCGCCCCTTCATCCTGTTGCTGATGGCCGCGCCCTTGCTGTTCTATTTCCTCGGCCTGCCTGCCATCCTGATGGAGCCGGAGGCTTTTTTCCTCTACGCTCTGCCGATGGTCGCGGGCATGTGGGCATTCCATTCCTGGGTGTCTGGACGCCGCAGCCTGCCGCTCTTCACCGAGGTGTCGCAGATGGTCTCGGCGATCCCGATCACCATCGCTCTCGTGCACGCACTGTTTCATCCCTTCGGTCGTCCGTTCAAAGTCACGGCCAAGGGCGAGGATCGTGGGCGGGTGGAGGTGCTCTATCCAATTGCAGCAACGTTCTTCGGCATCATCGTGCTGACATTCATCGGCATGCTGAACGGACCACTGATGGGTACCTATAACGACCTCGACGGCTTCAGCGTCGGCTGGGGAATGGTGGTGATGATCTACGCCTTCGTCTCGATGCTTGTCTGCATCGAACTCCCGCGCCAACCGCTGGACAAGCTCGAACTGGTTTTGGATCGCAAGTCACAGGCTGCCGGCGGCGGCAAGTCCTCGCCTTGCATGTTGAACACGATCTCCGTCGATACGGCGAAGATCACGATGCAGGACAACGCTGCGCTCGGACAGATACGCCTTGGCGATATCCTGATCATCGCGCCGTTCGATGATTTCGACGTCGCCGGGCAGGTGCTCAGCATGGACCGGGCCAATGCGGGCGTGTCTCTGTCCATCGTCGCCGTCAGAGACCGTCGCGATGACTATGAAATCAGGAAAGGGCCGGAAGAGGTCCGCCGCAAGATGATCCAGCGGATGTTCAGCGAAATGCCGGAGGTCATGCCGGCGCGCGCCTATCCGCTTCTCGCTGTGCAGGGCCTGTGGCAACGCATGTTCGGCCGGCCCGCAATTCTCATGGGCGCTGTCGAGCCGTTGACGCTTAACGCCCGACAAACGCCGCAGAAATTCTACCGACCACGGTTCTTCACGCCGAAGGTGCCGCTGTTGCAGATAGGCGGCGGAACGGCTGCGCCGCCGCTGGCGGAATAGACATCAAGCGCATGGCATGCGGATGAAAATACCAACTGTCCCCGTCATGCATTGCTGGCGGGGACAGTTGTCGTTGTGGTGGCCGGTTACTCGGCCGCCTGTCGCGCCATCGGGTTGTTCGGATGCGTCGTCCAGTTGGCGTAGTTCGGGTCGACCACCTTGCCGGTGCGTTCGTCCAGCGCACCAGCGGGAAGCTGCTCCATGGTGATGCAGTTCTCGACCGGGCAGACGTTGACGCAGAGATTGCAGCCGACGCATTCGTCTTCCATCACCTCGAAATGCCTGACGCCATCGACGAACTGCGTGATCGCCTGGTGCGAGGTGTCCTCGCAAGCGATGTGGCAGCGGCCGCACTTTATGCAGGCGTCCTGATCTATCTTCGCCTTGGCGATATAGTTGAGGTTGAGATACTGCCAGTCGGAGACATTCGGCACGGCGCGGCCGGTGATGTCGTCGAGGTTGCGGTGGCCCTTGGCATCCATCCAGTCGGAGAGGCCCGTGATCATCTCCTGCACGATCTTGAAGCCGTAGGTCATGGCGGCCGTGCAGACCTGCACGTTGCCGGCGCCGAGTACCAGGAACTCGGCTGCGTCGCGCCAGGTGGTGATGCCGCCGATGCCGGAGATCGGCAGGCCATAGGTCTCGGGATCGCGGGCGATCTCGGCCACCATGTTGAGCGCGATCGGCTTGACCGCCGGACCGCAATAGCCGCCATGGCTGCCGCGTCCGTCGATCGAGGGTTCGGGCGCGAAAGTGTCGAGATTAACCGAGGTGATCGAGTTGATGGTGTTGATCAGCGAGACCGCATCGGTGCCGCCTGATTTCGCGGCGCGGGCGGGCTTTCTGATGTCGGTGATATTCGGCGTCAGCTTGGTGATGACGGGCATGCGGGTGTATTGCTTGCACCAGCGCACGACCATCTCGATGTACTCAGGCACCTGTCCGACGGCGGCACCCATGCCGCGCTCGGACATTCCGTGCGGACAGCCGAAGTTGAGCTCGATGCCGTCGGCGCCGGTTTCCTCCACCAGCGGCAGGATCGCCTTCCAGCTCTCCTCCTCGCAGGGCACCATGATCGAGGCGATGAGCGCCCGGTCCGGCCAGTTCATCTTCACCTGCTTCATTTCGCGCAGGTTGGTGTAAAGGTCGCGGTCGGTGATCAGCTCGATGTTGTTCAGGCCGAGCAGCCTGCGGTCGGCGCCCCAGATGGCGCCGTAGCGCGGGCCGTTGACGTTGACGACGGGCGGGCCTTCCTCGCCGAGCGTCTTCCAGACCACGCCGCCCCAGCCCGCCTTGAAGGCGCGCTCGACGTTGTAGGCCTTGTCGGTCGGCGGCGCCGAGGCGAGCCAGAAGGGGTTCGGCGATTTGATGCCGACGAAATCGTTGCGGAGATCAGCCATGGTTCATTCTCCCCTTCACGCGACGGCAACGGCTGGCTGCGCACCAGCGGCCAGCATGCGGTTGATGGATTCAGCGGCGTCGCGGCCATTGGCGACGGCCGAGACGGTGAGATCATTGCCGCCGAAGACGCAGTCGCCGCCGGCCCAGACGCCATCGAGCGATGTGCGGCCTTCGGCATCGACGGCGATGCGGCCGGATTCGAGCCGCAGGCTGCCGAGGCCCGAGGATATGAAGGTCTGACCGATCGCCTTGAAGATCTGGTCGGCCGCGATCACGCCGGTTTCGCCTGTCGTCGTCAAGCGTCCCTCGGTGAGCGTGGTGTATTCCACCTCGATGCCGGCGACCTTGCCGTCCTTGGAGACGATTGCCTTAGGCGCCAGCCAATGGCGGATGATGACGCCCTTGGACGTCGCCAGATCCTGCTCGAAGGTCGAGGCGTTCATGTGCTCCTTGCCGCGGCGGTAGCAGATCGTCACCTCTTCGGCGCCGAGCAGTTTTGCCTGGACGGCAGCGTCGATGGCGGTCATGCCGCCGCCGAGAACGACGACGCGGCGGCCGACGGCAATATCGGCCTTGCTGTCGGTCTGGCGCAATGCCGAGATGAAGTCGACGGCGTCGTCGACGCCCGAGAGATTTTCGCCTTCAACGCGCAGCGCGTTGACACCTGCAAGACCGATGCCAAGGAATACGGCGTCATTCTGGGCCTGCAGATCGGCAAGCTCGATATCGCGGCCGAGCAACTGTCCGTGCTTCACCTCGATGCCACCGATGGAAAGAACGTAGTCGACCTCCTTCTGCGCGAAGTCGTCGACGGCCTTGTAGGTTGCGATGCCGTATTCGTTGAGGCCACCTGATTTCGGCCTGGCATCGTAGATGACGACGTCGTGGCCCTTGACCGCGAGGCGATGCGCGGCGGCGAGGCCGGCTGGGCCGGCGCCAACCACGGCTATCTTCTTGCCGGTCGAATTTGCGCGCGCGTAAAACTGCTTGTCAGCCTGCATGGCGGTATCGGTGGCGTAGCGCTGCAGGCGGCCGATCTCGACGGGGCGTTCCTCGGCGGTGTTGCGCACGCAGGCCTCTTCGCAGAGCTCTTCGGTGGGACAGACGCGGGCGCACATGCCGCCCAGGATGTTCTGGTCGAAGATGGTCTTGGCGGCGCCGAGGGGGTTGCCAGTCGATATCTGCCGGATGAAGAGCGGGATATCGATGGCGGTGGGACAGGCCGTCATACAGGGCGCGTCATAACAGAAGTAACAGCGGTCGGAGGCGACCAGAGCCTCGTGATTGTCGAGGCGGGGATGAAGATCGGAGAAATTGCTGTCGTATTCGGCGGGCGAAAGCCGGCCGGCGCGAATCCCAGTGTCCAGACGTTCCATTGAAGTTCCCTCATTATAGGTAAACGGCCAGTGAAACGAAGCGTAACTCAGGATAAAAAATTTATCAAACGGTAAACGTTTTGCATTTCATTTGTCGCTGAATTACTCTATCGCTTTGTTATAAATGAATTTTTATTTCCAGGAATGACGATCATCAAGCTTCGGACGGCCGTGCGTCAGCGATAGTCGGCGGAATTGCAAAAAAGATTCCGCAAAAGCGCATCTTTTTCCATCCTCCGTGGAACCAATCCGAATTGAGCCCGTTTAGACGATATCCGAACGGTGATCGCATCGACCCAAAATGCGCGCCCCCAAAACACCTTCGGATCATCTGCTCACGGTCCCCTCCCGGTGAGCAAAAACAGCCGGTGCGCCGCCCTCGCACTGGCTGTTTTATTTTGCGCTACAGACAGTTTTGATATCAACAAGTTGGCGATCGGCAGAGATCAGCGCGCGCCAATCTGTTGTGGGGCATCTTTCAGGATTTCGAATTCGGCATCTGGGATGATCAGGTGATACTCGATGCGTCCCGGCGTCAGCTGAAGATCCGCCTTGCCGTTGACGGAGGAGGGCACGACGCGCTCCAGCACGACCCGGCCAAAGGTGTTATCGCTGAACTCATGCGTCTCGCTGGCGTTTGGCAGGTTTTCGACCCACGACACGCGAATGGCTCTGCGGTCGCCGAGCGTCGTCTCCTGACAGTCGAGTGTGACCGCAGGGGCGCCGCCTGCGATGGCGCCGAAGGTCGCGGAGTTGACGATCAGTTCGTGCAAAGCGAGGCCGACATGCACGGCGGCATTCGGCGTCAGATGTACGTTCAGGCCGGTGACGGGCAGTGGCCCGACGCTCTCGGGCCAGTAGGGGGCGAATTGCTTGCGGGTCAGTTCGAACAGGAAGGCGCCACGCCAGCTGGAATCGGTGATCAGATCCTGCGAATTCGACAGCGACTGTAGACGACCACGGAATTTGACGAGGAAGCTATCGAGCGACAGCGTGTTGCGGGCCGTCTGGGTGGCGATCCCCTGGATGATGGCGAGTAGGTTTTTGGAGCGGTGCGACAGCTCGCGCAGCAGCGACTTGAGCACCTTTTCACGGTGCCGCGTCTCGGTGATTTCGGTGATGATCGAGAGTAGGCCGATCTGCTGGCCGAGGCTGACGCGCTGCACTTTGATTTCGTAGGTACGCAACTCCCCGTCGATCGATATGTCGACCTCGGTGCTGGCGGGCGTGCCCGCGTCGAGAACCTTCTGCTTCAGTGCCTCTAGGGTGCCGCCATGCGCCTGCCCGAACATGTCGGCATCGCTGCCGCCGGGAACCGGGACACTCTCGAAGTGAGCGGGCAGATTTTCGGCATAGATAATGCCGAGATCGTGATCCTGATAAACAACGGCGATGCCTGCGCTCGCGAGCGCACGTTCCATCAACAGCTGTTTGCCTTCCAGTGCGAAGGGCGTGCCGGCCAATGGTCCAGTCCTATTCACCCAGCCGCCTTTCCTTCAAACCGTTTCACGCCGACACCACGAACTCGCCCACTCAAGGCACCATCCGCATGTCGTTTCTTTCTAGAGGCAAGCGCTAGATAAAAGCTTAATATCCCGGGAGCGCTCCAGACTGACTGCAACGCTCCCGATTTTGCTTTGTTCCGCAATTGCTGAAATTTCGCGTTAGGCGGCGGCCTTCGTGCTTTCGTTGAAGAAGAGCGCCTGACTGATCAAAGCCTTGACCATGTCAGGGTTGAATGGCTTGGTGACGAGGAAAGTCGGTTCCGGACGTTCGCCTGTGAGGAGACGTTCCGGGAATGCGGTGATGAAGATCACCGGCACGCTTGATGTCTTGAGGATGTCGTTGACCGCATCGATGCCCGAGCTGCCGTCGGCGAGCTGGATATCGGCGAGCACCATGCTCGGCTTGGTCTTGTTGTAGAGCGCGACGGCCTCGGTGTGCGTACGGGCGATACCGGTGACCCGGTGGCCGAGGCTTTCGACCATCTGCTCAATATCCATGGCGATCAGCGGTTCGTCCTCGATGATCATGATATCGGTCGCGACCTGACGGGAGATTTCGCGCGATGCGCTGTCGAGCAGGCCTGCGACATCAGTTTCGTCGGTGCCGAGGATTTCGGCGATCTCACCGACGCGGAAGTTTTCGACCGACGCCAGAATGAACGCCTGGCGGGCGCGTGGCGAAACCTTGCCGAGATTGATGGTGGCACGCTGTTCCCAGGCATAGGGAGAGGATGGCTCGGGAATCTGGACCGTCGAGGAACCAAACAGGGCGGTGAACAGTTTGTACAATGCGACACGGTCGTTGGATGTGTCGGGGAATATTGAAATGTCGGCGATAATCGCCTCGAGGACTGCGGCGACATATGCATCGCCCGATGTCTGAGTGCCGGTCAATGCGCGTGAATAGCGGCGCAGGTAGGGAAGATGCGGCGCAATTCGAGTAGAAAGTGTCATAGAAAACTCCCATAAGCAGGGCCGAAAACCGGGTCCAGTGCATCGAGAACGCACACTACCGGAAAAAAGTTCCGAAACTTCAGGAACTTTTTTTACCCCAGTGCATTCTAATGCCCACAGAGGCCTCTTTGTAAACTTACCTGCGACACGAGATTTTTCCGAAGAGTTCGTTCCGACAGCATTTGTCTGGGCGAGAGAGGGATCGGAATTGCGGTCTTCCTGCAGAAGAGCACGAGGCTTAGGGACAACAGGCAACAAAGTGAAAAGTTAATGACAAGCAGCAAAAATGAAGAACTGGACGGCCATCGCGCCGAGCTGCGTGCCAATGATCTTATCGATCCCAACAGTCAGATCGGTGTAAAATTGAGATCGTTGTACGCCGCCGCTCAGGAAGAGGCGATTCCGGATCGTTTTCTCGACCTGCTCGAAAAGCTTGACCAGGCCGAAATGGCTTCGGCCAAAGTCGCGAAGTGAAGGTTGATCGATGGAAAAGCAGCAACCAAGCTTCAAACGCGAACTTCTCTCGGCTCTTCCGAGCCTGCGCGCCTTCGCAATCTCGCTGATCGGTCGTCACGACCGCGCCGACGATCTTGTGCAGGACACCATCATGAAGGCCTGGGCCAAGCAGGACCATTTCGAGATGGGCACCAACATGAAGGCCTGGCTCTTCACCATCCTGCGCAACGAACTCTACAGCCAGATGCGCAAGGCCGGCCGCGAAATCCAGGACAGCGACGGCATCTTCACGGAATCCATGGCCACGCACCCGTCCCAGTACGGCGCGCTCGACCTGCAGGATTTCAAGAAGGCGCTCGAGCAGTTGCCGAACGATCAGCGCGAAGCGATCATTCTGGTTGGTGCGTCGGGCTTCTCGTATGAAGAGGCTGCAGAGATTTGCGGTTGCGCCGTCGGCACCATCAAGAGCCGCGTCAACCGTGCACGCCAGCGCCTGCAGGAATTGCTGCAGATCACCGGCGAGGCCGATTTCGGCCCGGATGCAACATCGTCGCCGCTGACGTCGAAAGCCTTCGCCTTCTGATTTGGTGATCCAACAACTGAAAAGCCGGCGTCTCTCGCGAGCGCCGGCTTTTTTGTTGTTGCCAAATCATCGAGCAATCGTCGAGCCTTATGGGCCGATCAATCCCGGCTCTTCGATGAGAACAGATTTGCGGCCACCATTGCGGCGATCACACCAGCGGTCAGCAGCGGTTGCGAACGGATCACGCCGAGGCTGGCAGCCGCCGCTGTCTCGAATGCCTGCTTACGTTCCCGGCCGCGCCGCGCTTCCTGCGCATTCATGACCATCATGACAATCATCACGATAATCGCGATCAGCAGGGCGCAGGCCGCAAGGAACAGCGCCGCTCCGATGGGACCATAGATACCGGCCAGCCAGATCGCGCCTGCGGTCACTGCCAGCGCATAGGCCGTCAGGACGAAGATCGCGGCGATGGCAATGAAAATACCGTTGCGCTTGGTGCGCGCAACGGTTCGGTGAACACTCGTGCCTACCAGGAGGCTGAGGATCGGGAACAGCATTTATCCTCCTTAGCGGCGTGCCAGAAGGGCAACGACCAGTCCGAACGCGGCAGCAGCGCCGATTGTTGCAACCGGGTGCTTGCGAACGGTATCGCGCACCTCTGTTGCACCACGGAGATAACCATCCTGCAGGTTGCGTAGCAAGTCTTCGCTGCTGGCAATCAGATCATCGTAGCTCGATGCCGCTTGTGCCGAGAGCTTTTCGCTCTGTTTGCGGGAGCCCTTGCCGATCAGCTTGGTCAGCGAGGCGATTTCGTCCTGCAGCGACGCGATCTGATCCTCGATCGTCGATTCGATGCTGTGAAGGGCGGCGCTGCCGTTGCGACGGTGACGACCGGACTGAAGGAAAGATGCCATAGGTTTTCTCCACTGTTACGGCGCGACGTGGCGCCGCCTGGTTGAACACAGGATCAAAACACAAGCTTGTATGAACGAAAACGCCCGGCAGTGACCCAAATCAAAGGCTTAACGCCGCTTGGGGTCAAAAAGTTCCGCCCTGTCAATCAGCCGTTGATGGCGCTGTGGGCGAGTACGAAGGGCGTGCCATCGGCCGGTACGGTGTTGATGCGCAACGGGCAGCCGAAAACGGATTGCATGGTCGCGTCGGTCAAGACGTCGTGGACGCTGCCGGCTGCGGCTAGGCCGCCGGATTGCATCAGGATGATCCGGTCGGCGAACAGAGCCGTGAGGTTAAGGTCATGCATCACCGCGATCACGCCGCCGCCGTTGTCGCAGAACGTGCGGGCGAGACGCATGATGGTCAGCTGGTGGCTGATATCGAGGCTGGAGACCGGCTCGTCGAGCAGCAGCCAGCGCGGTTGGCCATCGATGACGGGTTCCGAGATCTGGCAGAGCACGCGGGCAAGCTGCACGCGCTGCTGTTCGCCGCCGGACAGATGCTGGTAGAAGCGGCCCTCGTAGCCGCCGAGATCGACGGATGACAGGGCCTTGGCGACCGTCTGCTCGGCCTTTTCGGGATTACGGTTCAGCCCGGAAGTCAGGCCCATGCGGACGATTTCTCGAACGGTGAAGGGGAAGGAGATGCTGCTCGCCTGCGGGAGCACGCCACGCATGGCCGCCAGCTGCCAGGGCTGCAGGCTTGTGACGTCGTGGCCGTTCATGCGGATCGTACCCTGATAGGGAAGTTCGCCGGATATGGCCTTCATGCCCGTCGTCTTGCCGGAGCCGTTCGGGCCGGCGATCGCCGTCAGCTTGCCGGCTTCGGCTGTAAAGCCGACGTCGCTGATGATGGTCTTGCCCGACAGGCGGACGGAAACGCCGGATAGCTCGATCATGTCATGTCGCTCAAAGGGCAAGCCGGGACCGCTGGCGCAGCAGGATCCACAGGAAGAAGGGACCGCCGACGGCCGCGGTGATGATGCCGATCGGCAGCTCGGCCGGGGCGACGACGGTGCGGGCCAGTACGTCGGCGAAAATCAGCAGTGAACCGCCCAGCAGCGCCGAGGCCGGCAGCAGGTAGCGATGGTCGGGGCCGATGATCATTCGAAGCACATGCGGCACGACGATGCCGACAAAGCCGATGCCGCCGCTGACAGCGACCGAGGCGCCGGTGGCGGCGGCGACGGTGACGATGGCAATGTTCTTCAGCCGCTGGACAGGAACGCCCATATGAAAGGCTGCTGCTTCGCCGAGCGTGATGGCATTGAGGCCCTTGGCCAGAAACGGCACGACGGCGAAGGACAGCAGGATGATCGGGCCGGCAGCCGCGATCTTCGTCCATGTGGACCCGGCCAGCGAGCCCATGCCCCAGAAGGTGAGGTCGCGCAGTTGCTGGTCATTGGCCATGTAGACGAGCAGTCCGGTCATGGCGCCGGCCAGCGAACCGAGGGCGATGCCGGCCAGCAGCATGGTGGCGACCGAGGTCTGGCCGTTGCTGGTGGCGATGCGGTAGAGGAGCAGGGTGGTGGCGAGGCCGCCGCCGAAAGCCGCCAGAGGCAGAGCGTAGATGCCGAGCAAGACGTAGAGCGGGGCGACGAAGCCGCCGCCGAGCACGATCATCACGACCGCGCCGAGGCCGGCGCCGGAGGAGACACCGACGAGGCCAGGATCAGCCAGCGGATTGCGGAACAGGCCCTGCATGACGGCGCCCGAGACGGCGAGCGAGCCGCCGACCAGGAAGCCGAGGATGGCGCGCGGCATGCGGATGTCGAAAATGATGATCCGGTCGCGCATGTTGAGCGCATCCTCTGATCCGGCGACATTGGCGATGACGTCGAGAAAGGACGCGTCCGAGGCGCCTGTGGTTACCGAAAACAGCAACGACAGGACGGAGCCGACCACCAGCAAGGCGATGACCAGCAGTGCCAGCAGCGAGCGATCGCCGGCGCGGTGGCGCTCGCGCAGCCCCGTCGGCGAAAACACGGTGCGATGTCCGTCCATATCGTTCACGACCGCCACGTTCAGCCCCCGTAGATCGCCGTGGTCAGTTCGCGGACGGCACTGGCCGTGCGCGGGCCGAAGCCGAGCAGATGCAGGCCATCCATGCGGATGATTGCATTGTTCTTTGCTGCTGGAGTGAGCGCCAAGGCCGGCTGCTTCAGCAGGTCTTCATTCTTGGTGCCGGCGCCATCGCCGCGGTTCATCATCAGGATGACGTCGGGCTTGGCTTCGATAATCGCTTCGTCGGTCAGCGGCTTGTAGCCCGGGAAGGTGCCGACCGCGTTCACCGAACCGGCGAGCTTGATGATGCCGTCAGCGGCCGTGCCGGTACCCGATGCCATGACCTTGCCGCCCTGCAGGCTGAGGATGAAGAGCACGCGCTTGCGCTCGCCCTCAGGATGCTTGGCAGCATCGGCGATCGCGGCGTCTAAATCGTTGGCGACCTGCTTGTGCAGCTCGTTCGCCTTGGCCTCGACGCCGAGCAGCGTTCCGACCTTGTCGATCTTCGCCAGGATACCGTCTCGCGTGTAGGCGTTCGGGACGGTCTCGAACGGAACGCTGGCGCTGCGCAGGACGGTCAGCGCCTCGGGCGGGCCGGAGCCCTCGACAGCGACGATCGCCGTCGGGTTCATGGCCAGGATGTTTTCCGGCGACAGTGCACGCATATAGCCGACGTCGGGCAGCTTCAGGGCCTGCTCGGGAAACAGGCTGGTCGTGTCGCGGGCGATCAGGTGCTTGTCTTCGCCAAGCGCATAGATGATCTCGGTGAGATCGCCGCCGATCGAGATCAGGCGGGTGCTGTCGAGCTTCTCTTCGGCACGGGCGGCCGGCGCCATCGCGAACAGCGAAGCGGCAAGCGGCAGGGCCAGAAGTCCGCGGGCGAGCAGCGACTTCAGGGGCGTGTGGGGACGGTTCGGCATGCTCATCTCCTTGGGCTTACGCCGCAACGCTGGTTGCCTTCGGCAGGCTCTCGACAATGTCGCGCCAGTCGGCACGCTCCTCGGAGCCTTCGTGGCGCTTGCCGAAAAACTGGATGATCATTTCGCCATTGGCGCCGTAGACCTCGACCGAGGTGACATGGCCATCCTTGGTCGGCTTGCGCACAGCCCAGGTCTCGGCAATGTGATCCTGGCGCAGATGCAAGTGGAAGGTCTCGTCGAGGATGTTGATCCACGGACCCATCGGCTGGACGTTGAAGATCGGGCCGGAATGGATCTGGACGATGCCGTCATTGTTGACGAAGCACATGATCGGCAGGCCTGATTTGACCGATGCGTGCATCATGTCGGCGGTGGCGGTGTTGTCGAGCTTCCAGGCGAAATCGTCGCCGACGGTGCGGACGGCGGCCTGACGGCCGATCTTCAGCTTGCGCAGCATGCCGAAGAATTCGTGCGTGTCGGTCAGCTTGCTCCAGTGGTCGCGCAGTTCGTCGGCGCTGACCTCACCGCTTTCGTCGACGGCGGTCTTGCTGTTGTCGGCAACGAAATCCTGCGACTGGTCCTCGTGCTTCAGGTCGTTGACCATCGCGTGATAGGCTTCGACGTTGGAGGTCGGGCGCAGGTGCACCTTGTGGACGGCGACGCCGGCCTTGTCGAAATACTGCAGGCTCAGACGCTCCTGCTCGCCATCCTTCTTGGTGACGGCGAAGGCGTGCACCCAGCGGCTGGGAAAAATGCGCAGGTCGATGTTTTCGCCAAGAACGATGGCGCCCTGGCCGCCGGTCTTGATGTTTTCGTAGACGCCGATCTTCTCGTGCACGGCGCTTTCGTTGCGCGACAGAGCCATGACTTCGCCGAGTTCGGCGACGCGCTCCAATAATTTCAAGGCGCTACCGTCGATGCGGGTCGCCGTGAGGCCGACCTCTGCTGCCACGAGCGCAGCCTCGGAAACGTCGAGCTGCGCGGCAATGTCGCGTTCGCGCATCTTTGGATTCTCGGCGCGGAAAGCGCGGATGTCGGCCGGCGTCGGCTTGGTGGTCTCGGTCATGTTCTACCCCTACTTATTCAGAATTAGTTTGCCCTGGCGGGTGATCTTCATGCGGTACACAGCACCTTCGTGCCGGATGACAATCTCGTTGGCACCGCGAAAGATTTCGCTGCTTTCCAGCGTACGGATTTCGGCCACGGCGTGGCGCGCCACAATCGGCTGCTTCAGTGTGTCCGGCTTTTCGACCATCATTTCGTTGGCTTTTTTGCTTCTTTTGCCGGGCGAAAACGCCCTTGTGACCTACAATTATCTTGACTCTCATAGTCATCATTTTTTAAACACGCAATAGCGGACTTTATAACTCAAGTTTCAGAATTTCATTGGAGAAGCGCAATGGCAGTCACACGGTTTGCAACGCTTTTGGCGGGTCTTTCGCTGGCGGTCGCGGGGTCCGTGCAGGCCTATGCCCAGGAGGCTGCGCCGACTGCCAAGCTCGATGTCGAACTCAACGGCTTCGCGTCGTCGCAGAAGGGCTGCATGATGACCTTCGTGGCGCTTAACACGCTTCCGGAAGACATCGCCAAGGTCTCCTTCGAGCTCGCCTTCTTCAACGACAAGAACGCCGTGGACAAGATTACCGTTCTCGACTTCCGCGATCTGCCGCAGGGCAAGAAGCGGGTGCGCCAGTTCGACATGCCGAACGTCAAGTGCGAGGCCGTGACACGGGTGCTGATCAACGACACACCGGCTTGCGAAGGCCCAGCCAAGGGCGAATGCATGAAGGGTCTTGTGACCCGCTCTCAGGTTTCCATTCCCTTCGAGGGTTGAGGGCCCTTCGAGGGTTGAGGGATGGCCGGAGTTGAGCTCCGGCCGGCTTCAGTTTCAGATGGACAAGGCAGTTTAAGATGGCGGCTTCAGCAAGACCAAAGGCGAGACAGGTTCTCTTTGACGCGGCGGTCGCAGACAGCGGCGTGAATGACAACAATCCGGGCATGCATCCCGGCCACGAGTTGTTGGATCTTCGCAACGTCTCTCGCCCGCCGGCCGCTGAAGCCGTTATCCACTATACGCGTCAGGCGCAGATTTCCTCCTTCCCGCAGGATCCGCAGACCGCCAGCAGCGGACAGGCGTCGGCCCCTCCGATGGACGCCCGCGTCGAGATGCCGGCCTCCGGCTCGACCACCGGCAAACTCGGCGTGACGGCTGCCTGCATCGGCTCCTTCATTTTTCACGGTGCACTCGTCGTCGCGCTGCTCGTCGGTTTCGTGGTGACGCCACAGGCGCCGGTTGAAGAGGCCGGGGAAGTGGTCAGCGTCATCATTCTCGGCGATTCCGATGTCGACCAGCAGTCGTCGGGCGAAGAGGAAGCCGATCCGAAGCCGGAAGAGATCGTCGCTGAAAGCGTGCAGCCCGAGACGACACAACAGCCGACCGAGGTTCAGCCTGAGACCCAGCCGGTGGAGCCGCAGCCCGTCGCGCCGACGCAGGAAGTGACGCGGGTCTCGCCGGAGAATGTCACTGCCGCCGAGCCAGAGATCCTGACGTCGCAAACGCCGACCGAAAGTTCCGTAGTGCAACCGATGGCGACCGAGGTGCCGACGGAAGTCCCGCCCGAGGTTCCGCCGAACACCCCAACGACGCCCGAGGAAGTGACCGCCGTTCAGCCGACCGAGACAGCGGAAATTCCGCCGGAGCCGGAGACCGTGCCGAAGCCGGATCCGAAGCCCGTCGCTGAAAAGCCGGTGCAGAAGCCGAAGCCGGTGGAGAAGAAGCAGCCGCCGAAGAAGACCGCGACGCGGGCCGGTTCGGAGGGTGAGAACAAGCAGGACAGCCGGCGCGGGGCTGCCGATGGCTCCGAATCGGCCTCCGACCAGAACTCCCGCAGTGCCGGCAGTACGGGCGGTGCGGGCAGCGCCGCTGTGGCCAACTACCCCGGCAAGGTGCAGTCGAAGATTCGCCGCTCCGTCCGGGTGCCCTCCGAATACAAGCGGATGACGGCATCGATGAGCGTTCGTGTTCGGCTGACGATCGGTGGATCTGGCGCCCTGAGCGGACTTTCCGTTGCCCGTAGCTCCGGCATCCCCGAGCTCGACCAGGCGGTCGTCGATGGCGTGCGCCGCGCGGCGCCGTTCCCACCGCTGCCTGCTGAGTGGGGCAAGCCGAGCTGGTCCTTCACCCAGGAGGTGCAGGTAACGGGCCGATGATAAAATATGATAGAAATAATCAACTTTATACTTTACTCTAAAATTCAAGTTTACTAAGGTCCACTTACACACGCAGCGATCGTGTGCCGAGCAATCAGCGAACGGGTGGTCAATGGCGCGTAAGGCGAAGAAGGGTTCTAACCGCGAGATCCGCGTTAGTGCGGATACGAGCACGGTTCAGGAGGCCTCCGGACGTTCCAAGCTCGATGGCCGCAGCTTTCTCTACGTCGGCGGACGTGACTGCCAGGTGGCGCATCTCCGCCAGATCTGCAGCAATTTTGGCGCCGAACTGATCCATCATGACGGCGGCCTGCGCGAGGCCGTATCGCGGATCGACACGGTGCTTCCCTCGGTCGATTGCGTCTTCTGCCCCATCGACTGTATCAGCCATGATGCTTGCCTGCGGGTGAAGACCGGCTGCAAGAAGTTTGGCAAGACGTTCATTCCTCTGAGAAACGGCAGCAAGTCCAGCCTCGAGCGGGCGCTGACGACAATGAACGAGCGAGATGCCGCGCGATGAGCGACACGCGTGAGGGTGGTTACGGGCGCGAGACCAACATCAGGCGCCCGGAAGGATATACGTTGATCGGCTTGCACAAACTGGCCGCGCAAAACGGTGACGGCATGGTTCCCGAACTTTACGAACTGATGATGGATCGCGAGGAGCGGCAGCGGGATTATCCCAATGTCGAGCAATTTCCGATCTGGGACGCACGCATGCCCGGTGAAGCGGCCGAAAAACCGCTTGGCCGCGATGCCGCGAACGGCGATAATGTGGTGGCTTTCAAAGCGTTGAAGGCCGACAGAAAACGCAAAGCTTGAGGGTCAGCATGTATATCGCGATGAACCGCTTCAAGGTCGCCACCGGATCGGAAACGGAATTCGAGAGCGTATGGCGCAATCGCGATTCGAGCCTCACCGAGTTGCCTGGTTTCGTCGAATTCCGGCTGCTGCGCGGCAAGGAAAATACTGACGAGGGATATACGCTGTTCGCCTCTCACACGATTTGGCAGAGCGAGGAAGATTTCCTCAACTGGACCAAGTCCGAACAATTCCGCGCCGCCCATCGCAACGCCGGTGACCGCAAGACGATGTACAAGGGGCCGCCTGTTTTCGAAGGTTTCAAGGCCGTCGAAGGGATCTGACGGTTGACGGCTGAGAACCCTGATCGCATCGAAGTTATGCCGGTTCTGCCATCGCTCGACATTGGCGAAACGCTGTCATTTTATCGCGGCAAACTTGGCTTCGAGACAATCGTCTATCAGGACGAGGGCTACCTGATCCTGCGTCGCGACGAGATGGAATTGCATTTCTGGCGCACAGACGATCGATCGTTATGCGAACGCACATCCGTCTACCTGCGCGGCGGCGGTATCGGTGGGCTGCACGCGGAATTCAAGGCGCGTGGTATCGAGAAACTCAGCGACATGACAGTCAGGCCTTGGAACATGGAAGAGTTCCATATCCACGACCCGCATGGCAATCTGTTGCGCTTCGGCCGGATTCCGCAGCCGGCATAAGTCGGTTTATGCGGCGCGTTTGCGGAAGACGGCGCCGGCGGTGATCGCCAGCCAGCCGAACATCATGGCGAAACCGCCCGTTGGCGCTGCCATCGGAAACAGGCCCGAGCCCGCGAAGCGAAGCGCTATCAGATCACCAGCAAACAGCAGTGTGCCGATGCCGAGCAGCAGTCCGGCCAGCCAAGCGGTCTTCAGTCGTTCCCCTACGAGCGCCAGCGCCAGAAGGGCAGGGGCGTGCGCGAGGCACATGGCCGAGGCGGAGGCCAGCAGATGCGTGTCGCCGCCGGCATGCGACGCCGCCGCGGCCAAGGCCACACCTGCGCAGCCGAAGAGACCCGAAAATACCAGGAAAAACGGCTGAAGGCGCTGATTGAGCATCATGTTGGAGCTATTCCTTGTTCTGCATGTGGTCGGCCAGCCGTTCGATCGGCGGCAGGATCAGGGCGCGCAGTTTGGGATTGGCGACAGTCTCTTCCAGGGCTTGCCGGAAGCACAACAGCCATTCGTCGCGTTCGACATGGCCAATGGCAGCGCCGAAGTGGCGGCTTCGCAGGCGAGGGTGGCCATACTTGTCGATATAGAGCGGCGGGCCACCGAGATAGCCCGTCATGTACTCGTAGAACTTCTCTTCACTCCCCGCCAGCGAGGGTGGATGCACGGCTCGCACGCGGCTGGCCTCGGGCAGCGTGTCCATCAGTTCATAGAAGCGGCGCGATAGCGCGCGTATCGTCGGCTCTCCGCCGACCGCCTGATAAAGTGTAACAAGATCTTCGCTCACAAACCGTCCCTTCCACGCATGCTCTTCATGCACCCGCCAAGCGTCGATCGCAACAGCAACCAGCGAAGGCTACCGCGACATTTTGAGGCGCGTCGGCTCAAGTCTGGAAATCATAATCATTGACAAAACCGTCCAGACGGTATCTTTATAGTGAATGTCAGATGCTCATCACCGCCGCAAGCAGCCAGCCCTCGTTCGCCAGCAACTGCTGGAGGTCGCCGCGCGCCTGACCAGCGAACAGGGAATGGGAGCCGTTACGCTCGATGCCGTTTCCGGTGCATCGGGCGTGAGCAAAGGCGGACTGCTCCACCATTTTCCGACCAAGAATGCCCTGCTGGACGCGCTTTTCGACAGTCTTCTGGCGCGGTTCGACGCAGATATCGACCAGCGAATGCTGGATGATCCGGCGCCACACGGTCGCTTCACGCGCGCCTATCTGCTGGCCGTGGCGGGGCTGAGGGACAGTCCCGACGAAGCCGGTCACTGGGCGCAGGTGACGATTGCCCTCTTGGCCGAACCCCGGCTGCGGCAGCGCTGGAACACATGGGTGCAGGAGCGGGCGGACGAATATGTCGGCACCGATTCGACCATCGACGCGCAGATCGTTCGTTTTGCCGCCGATGGGCTATGGCTGGCTGATATGCTGGGCAGCCACGTCACCGATGATGCAGCCCGCACGGCGCTGCTCGCCCGCCTGATCGATCTTTCGGGTCGATAAGTCCCCATTCACACAGAGGATAGTCCAATGGCACCGATTGCCGTCTACGCGCTGCTGTTTGCGGCAATCGTGCTCGAGGTCATCGGCACCACGGCGCTGCAGATGTCGCAGCAGTTCACGCGGCTGGGGCCGACGGTTCTGCTGGTTGTCTGCTATGCGGTGGCATTCTATTGCCTGTCGCTGACGCTGAAGGTGATCCCGGTCGGCATCGCCTACGCGATCTGGGGCGCGCTCGGCATGGTGCTGATCTCCGTGGTCGGGCTTGTCTATTTCAAGCAGCGCCTGGATATGCCTGCCATCATCGGGCTGGGGCTGATCATTTCAGGCGTGCTTGTCGTCAACCTGTTTTCGAAATCCGTCTCCCATTGATTTTCCGCACATCCGGTCGTATGCGGAGCGATATCGACGGTCGTGCGGGAGATGATCAGCGCACGCAAATTTGACCTCATCCGTTCGGGCCCGACTTGCGTAACTGATTGTCATATCCATATCCTGAGCGACGTATGACAGTTTTAAGCATCGCGTATTGGAACATCCATGACTGACGGCACCGCTGACATCGCCTCCCCCAAAACCTCCGATTCCAAACCCGACAGCCAGACTTTCGGCACATCCGGCATTGCGCCGATGGGCCGTCCGAGCCCGGTAACGCGTTTCTTCATGGGCATCGTCGCCTGGGCGGAAAAGCTGAATTTCAAATATGCCAAGCTCGGCAATCCGCCGGTCTACGACAACGCGACTTTCCCGTGGTCGGCCGAGGTCGAAAAGGCGTTTCCGGAGATCCGGGCGGAACTCGACAAGGTTCTGGTGCGCCAGAGCGAGTTGCCGACGTTTCAGGATATCTCAACCGATGTGAAGACGATCTCGACCGACTCCGGCTGGAAGACGTTCTTCCTCGTCGGCTTCGGCGTGAAGTCGGAGCAGAATATTGCGGCTTGCCCGAAGACCTGGGCTGCGGTCCAGAAGATCCCCGGTCTGAAGACGGCCATGTTTTCGATCTTCGAGCCCGGCAAGCATCTGCCGGCGCATCGTGGCCCTTACAACGGCGTGCTGCGCCTGCACCTCGGCATGATCGTGCCGGAGCCGGCCGACAAGCTGGCGATCCGTGTCAAGGACCAAATCTGCCACTGGCAGGAAGGCAAGGCGCTTATCTTCGACGACGCCTACGAGCACGAGGCGTGGAACCATACGGACAAGACCCGCGTGGTGCTGTTTGTCGATTTCGACAAGCCGCTGAGATATCCGGCCCGCTTCGTCAACTGGGCGCTGATGAACCTTGCTGTGTTCACGCCCTTCATTCGCGAAGGGCTCGATAACCACAAGGAGTGGGAAAAGAAGTTCTACGCCGAGGCCGAAGCCTTCAGAAACCGCCCGCAGGCCTGAGCCGACGGCGGCTCTCCAGTCAGCACATCCGGCGTCCCTTTCGGGCGCCGGCACCGCCACCGGGCGGGGCAGCGACTTGCCCCACATGATTCTACTCAATCTTCTGTTTGTGCTTTTAAGGCCGCGTTCCTCACCCTCGCGAACCTTGCTTCGCAGCGGCGCAATGCCGGCGATAATCGTTTCAGTTGTTGTTGGCAGCCATGCGCTTCAGGCTCGGCCTGGTTGCCAGGTATATGACATAGTCTTCTGCTGCATCTGCGAGGTGAAGAGCAATTTCCTCTTCACGCCATCCCGCCGCTATCGCGCGACGGACAACTTCGGTTATCGCCCCTTTGCAGACGCTTTCGCATTCCCGCGACCGTCCGATATCTTCGGCGCTGTATCTTGGAGAGCGTATGTTTGTCATGACTGAACAGTGCCATAACCGCCTGCGTTTTCAACAGGATGCTAATGGATTGGTTAGCTGGTAAGGTTAAGCGTGGCGGGTGTTTCGAAATATGACCGGCGTGCCTGTTTCGAAGCAAGACGATGGCGGTCAGCGGGTCGCTTGCAAGTGTCCCCGTGTGCCGATCTGGGGCAGCTTCCCTTATCGTTGATGAATGACTCGCGCACGTTGTTGTGGCGGCCGTTAACGTTTATCCGGAACCAATAGGGTTCAGTCGGTGGGGAAAATGGTGAGCCAACCGTGCTATCGGCGGTCGTCTCACGCTGTTGCTTCCGATCCGGCCACCGATCTGCTACGCTTGTTGTCCAATCGAAGCGTCCATTCATCCACACTGGGAGACTGACATGAGAGCGAACCTGTCCGGCAAGAAAGGAAACATCATCCACAAGGACACACCGCTTCATGCTTATTTCGTTCTCTCGTGCGAGGAAAAGCGCACGGTTTCATAGCGACCTCCCGAAACGTTATAGCTGCAACCCGACTTCCTGCGCCCATGCGCGCAGACGGTCGCGAATGCGCAAATTCTTCTCCTACTACCGTCCACATCTGGTTCTGCTGGTTGCGGATCTCTTCTGCGCAATTCTGGTCGCCGCTACGGCGGTGGCACTGCCAATCTGCGCCCATATCGTCACCAGCCGTCTATCCGATCTGGCAGCCACGCCGGACGCCTACTGGCAGATTGCCGAGGTCGGCGTCGCCATGCTGGCCATTCTGGCGATACAGATGGTCGCGATCTTCTTCGTCGATTATCGCGGCCATGTGATGGGCGCCCGTATCGAGGCGGCCGTTCGCCAGGAGCTTTTCGAACATTGCCAGAAGCTGTCCTTCAGCTTCTACGACCGGCAGCGCACCGGGCAACTGATGAGTCGCATCACCAGCGATTCGCTGTGGCTCGGCGAACTCTTCCACCACGGTCCGGAGGATATCGCGATCGCGGTGCTCAAATATGGCGGCGCCATGCTGGTGCTGTTCTTCATCGATCCGGTGCTGGCGGGGCTGATCCTGCTGATCACGCCGGTGGCGGTGGCCTATGCGCTGTATTTCAACCGCCGCATGAACCGGGCGCTGGCTGCCAGCAAGCAGCAGATCGCTGGGGTCAACGAGCGGGTGGAAGACAGCCTCGCCGGCATTCGCGTGGTGCAGTCCTTCGCCAACGAGGCGCTGGAGAGCGAGCGGTTTTCGTTGCACAATCGACGCTTCCTGCAAAGCCGCGCCGAGGGCTATCGCAGCGAGGCTTGGTTTTCCGTCGGGACGGAAAGCTTTGCGCAGCTTATTTCCCTTTTGGTCATCATCGTTGGCGGGATCAGGATCGTGTCGTCGGCGATGACGGTGGCCGATCTCCTGACCTTCCTGCTCTGCGTTGCCGTGCTCGTCGATCCGGTGCAGCGGCTGGCGAACTTCGTGCGTCTCTGGCAGGAGGGCTATACCGGGTTTACGCGGGCCATGGAGATCCTCGAGATCGCTCCTGACGTGACCGACCGGCTCACTGCCCGGCCGATGTCGACACCAACAGGGGAAATCCGCTTCCGCAATGTCAGCTTCGGATACGATGCCGATGGTCCGCACGTGCTGCGGGATCTGTCGCTCACCGTGGGGGCGGGCGAATTCGTGGCGCTCGTCGGTCCGTCCGGCGTCGGCAAGAGTACGCTCTGCTCATTGATCCCGCGCTTCTACGATGTTGCGGACGGCTCCATCCACATCGACGGCGTCGATATCCGCGATGTGACCCTGACATCGCTCCGGCGGCACGTCGGCGTCGTTCAACAGGATGTCTATCTGTTCGCCGGCACGGTGGCGGAAAACCTGCGTTATGGCCGGCCGGAAGCAACGGACGGAGAGGTGGAGGCGGCGGCACGTGCGGCCAACGCACATGATTTCATCATGGCGCTATCCGATGGCTATGGCTCGGATATCGGTCAGCGCGGGGTCAGGCTGTCGGGTGGTCAGCGACAGCGACTGACGATCGCTCGGGCGTTCCTGAAGGATCCGGCCATCCTGATCTTCGACGAGGCGACCAGTGCACTCGACAATGAAAGCGAACGAGCGGTCCAGCAGGCGCTGCTTACTCTCGCCAACGGTCGCACCACCATCGTCATCGCCCACCGCCTCTCCACCGTCCGGCATGCCGACCGGATTCTGGTGCTCACCGCCGACGGGATCGTCGAGGAGGGCCGGCATGACGAGTTGATGATGCAGGATGGCGTCTATGCCGGTCTGCATCGGGTGCAGGCGAGCATCTGACGGGACGTCCAGCGACGGCGGGACAGACTGCTGCAATAAAAAAGCCCCGCGCGAGCGGGGCTTTCGTGTCTGTTATCGTCTCGGCTTTACTTTGCTGCAACGACGGTGGGCTTGCCGCCCGGGTTGTAGCCGCCGCCGATGGCGACGTTGAGGGAGACGTAGTCGCGGGCCATCTGCTGGACGGCGGCGGCGAGGCTTGCCTGGGCGAGCGAGACCTGACGCTGGGCGTCAAGTACGTCGAGCAGCGAAGAGGCGCCGTCCTTGTAGCTGGCGGTCGACAGATCCAGCGTTTCCTGGGTCGTCTTGACCTG
>Ga0247741_1000106_pt1 | contig 60258 bp, 52 predicted proteins | sample UWRJL213509R2_FD_180945 | JGI IMG/M metagenome (GOLD analysis project Ga0247741, IMG submission 180945) | Plant litter microbial communities from Arlington Agricultural Research Station in Wisconsin, United States - UWRJ-L213-509R-2 | ecosystem: Environmental > Terrestrial > Plant litter >... | reverse complement strand
ATGGCCTGCAAACGGAATCGTATATTCTACTTCACAAAGCGGACTTAGAATAACAAACAATGGATGTACGGCAGATCAAATTTTGAATCTCACGATAACTCCAAAACCTGCAGCTGTTCTAAAAGATCAGAACATCTGCTTCGGGGAAACTTTTACATGGGATGTAACAGGAATCACTTACGATGCTGCCGGAACCTACACTAAAACAAATGACGGATGTAACGCAGATCAGGTATTGAATCTGACTGTTACTCCAAAACCTGCAGCTGTTCTAAAAGATCAGAACATCTGCTTCGGGGAAACTTTTACTTGGGATGTAACAGGAATCACTTACAATGCTGCGGGAACCTACACTAAAACAAATGACGGATGTACTGCAGATCAGGTATTAAACCTTTCAATCGGAACTAAACCTTTGGATATTGTAACAACTGAGTCAATCTGCTCAGGACAAAACTATACATGGCCTGCAAACGGAATCGTATATTCTACTTCACAAAGCGGACTTAGAATAACAAACAATGGATGTACGGCAGATCAAATTTTGAATCTCACGATAACTCCAAAACCTGCAGCTGTTCTAAAAGATGAAAACATCTGCTTCGGGGAAACTTTTACATGGGATGTAACAGGAATAACTTACGATGCTGCCGGAACCTATACTAAAACAAATGACGGATGTACCGCAGATCAGGTATTAAACCTTTCAATAGGAACCAAACCTTCGGATATTGTAACAACGGAGTCAATCTGCTCAGGACAAAACTATACGTGGCCTGCAAACGGAATTGTATATTCTACTTCACAAAGCGGACTTAGAATGACAAACAACGGATGTACCGCAGATCAGGTATTGAATCTGACTGTAACGCCAAAACCTGCAGCTGTTCTAAAAGATCAGAACATCTGCTTCGGGGAGAGTTTTACTTGGGATGTAACAGGTTTGACTTACGATGCTGCGGGAACCTACACTAAAACAAATGATGGATGTACCGCAGATCAGGTATTAAACCTTTCAATCGGAACCAAACCTTTGGATATTGTAACAACTGAGTCAATCTGCTCAGGACAAAACTATACTTGGCCTGCAAACGGAATCGTATATTCTACTTCACAAAGCGGACTTAGAATAACAAACAACGGATGTACCGCAGATCAGGTATTGAATCTGACGGTAACTCCAAAACCGGCAGCGAATGTAAAAAATGAAAACATCTGCTTCGGGGAAACTTTTACTTGGGATGTAACAGGAATCACTTACAATGCTGCCGGAACCTACACTAAAACAAATGACGGATGTACTGCAGATCAGGTATTAAACCTTTCAATCGGAACCAAACCTTTGGATATTGTAACAACTGAGTCAATCTGCTCAGGACAAAACTATACTTGGCCTGCAAACGGAATTGTATATTCTACTTCACAAAGTGGACTTAGAATAGCCAACAACGGATGTACTGCGGATGAAGTACTGAACCTTACTGTTGCCTTACCGTTAAGGGCTTCTGTTATTGCCAATAGTGTATTACCTGAATTGTGCACTGGAGAAAATAACGGCTCATTTAGTATTGAATTTTCAGGAGGAGTTGCTCCTTATAAAGTGAGTTTAAATAAAAGCGATGGTGTATATGAACAAGCAATCGGAATGGAACATTCTTTTAGCAATATTTCTGGGAATAAACAAATTGTTTATATCAAAGATGCTTTAGACTGTACTTTTGAATTACAAGTAAATATGCCAGAATCGATTGTACTTAATCCTATGGCAACAATCAGTTATGGATGCTCTTTTAATTCCGTTAAAATTTCAGTTGATTCAAGTACAAATCTTGATGATGTAGATTACGCTATAGATAATGGTAAGTATCAAAAAGATAACCTATTTACAAACTTATCTGCCGGATTACATACCATAACAGCAAGACATACCAACGGATGTTCAAAATCTACCAAACCCTTTACAATTAAACCCTTTGAACCATTACAATTAAAGTTGACTGATGATGAACTAAACGAAATTGTTGCCAATGCTACTGGCGGGAGTGGAGAATATCAATATTCATTTGAGGGTCAATCATACAACAAAGAAAATAAATTCATCATTTACAAATCTGGCAACTACAAAGTTACTGTCACAGATAGATATGGATGCTCTACAACTATCAGTCAATATTTTACATATATCGATGTATGCATTCCAAATTATTTTACGCCAAATGCAGATGGTGTTAATGACGAATGGGGACCGGATTGCACAGTAAATTACAGAAACCTAACCTACACGATTATCGATAGATATGGTCGTGAAATAGCAAATTATCATTATGGACAAAAGTGGGACGGGAAATACAATGGAAAAGACTTAACATCAGGTGATTACTGGTACGTCTTGAAACTTAACGATCCTAAAGATCACAGAGAATTTGTTGGACACTTTACACTTTACAGATAACCGTAGCAAACGCCTGTTATTAAAATAACAAATAATGAAAAAAATACTATTATTAATACTGCTTACAGCAATGACTTCAAGTTACAGTCAGGAATTAAATTTGCCTGTCTTCACTCAATATCTAGCCGATAATCCGTTTGTTGTATCTCCAACATATGCGGGTATAGGCGATAATCTAAGAATAAGAGCAAATGGTTTAACACAATGGGTTGGTATCAAAGATGCGCCAGACAATCAATCTATTTATGCTGATCTACGAATTCTGGATCGTTCAGGAATTGGAATTTCTTTATATAATGATAAAAATGGAAATACCAGACAAACTGGCGCAAAGATTTCTTTTGCACATCATTTAACCTTAGATTATTATTCTAAACAATATTTATCTTTTGGTATTTCGTATAATATAAACACTTTTAAAATTGATATTGACAAGTTTAATTTTGAGACCGGAACTTTTGGAGGTGTAGATCCAGGTGTAACAGACAATCGGAAAATTGTGAACAATAATTTTGACCTAGGAGTATTGTATAGGAACAAAGAATTTTATACAAGTTTAAATATTGGTAATCTTTTAAATAAAAACATTGACAAATTCTATCACGAAGAACCTGTTTTATTACGAAACTATCAAGTATATACAGGATATGTTTTTAAAGGAAATACTCAAAATCGAGTTGAATATGAACCTTCTGTTTTTTACCAGTACTTTGCTAGCGATAAACGTTCCAGTACGGATTTAAACTTTAAGTATCGTCAATTTAATCGCTATGATGACTATTTTTGGGTAGGTGCTTCTTATCGTTTTCTGAATGATCAGATTTTACAGCCCAATACATTAGGTCCAATGGCTGGATTTAAGAAATCTAATTTTTATTTTGGTTACTCTTATCAGGCATCATTAAGTCAAATTTCTGCTTATAATTCAGGAACACATGTTATAACGATTGGTCTGGATTTCTTTCAAGGAATAAGCAATTGTCCTTGCACGCAAAGCCCAGTCCATTATTAAATAATATGTACTAAAAAGTCTATTTTGCCCCCACAAAATAGGCTTTTTTCAAATAGATTATTCTAAGTTTCCTTCACCGTAATAATCTTCACTGGACAAGCTTTCGCTGCCAATTCAAAATTTTCTACAATTGTATGATTAGTGGATTTTAAAGTAAAAAATCCTTTTGCATTCTGCGAATGAATCAAAACTGATTTCCCATCTTTTTTGGACATCTGAAAATGAACCGGATCCATTTCGACGCAATAATTACAGCCAATGCATTTGTCTCTTTGTAAAGTTACGATAACCATTACGCCTCAACAATTTTATATAATTTATCAGACATTCTGATTCTGAAAGGCAATTTAAAAGTACAATCGTCTCCTTTTATAGCTTTTTCAGCAGCAATATCACCCACAAACATTTCATCAATAATCATTTCCTGAGCACCTGTACTTGGTCCTGTTACCAGAATTTTATCTCCAATTTTTATATCATAAGCTTCAATCCTGAATTGACCTACTTCTGCTTTTGGGAAATAATGTGTTCCTTTTCCAACATAAACCTTCTTTTGTGTAGCTGCAGATCCCGGAATATCGCTCCACTCGCCAAGTTCCTGACCCAAATAATATCCTGACCAGAATCCGCGATTGTAAACCGTATTCAAAGTTTCCATCCAAATTTCGATTTTTTCTTTAGAAAATGATTTATCATAATAAGAATCGATTGCTTCACGATAGGTTTTGATAACGGTTGCCACATATTCCGGCGCACGGCCACGACCTTCAATTTTCAGCACCTGAATTCCGGAATCGATAACCTGATCCAGAAAGTCAATTGTGCATAAATCTTTTGGCGACATCATATATTCGTTATCCAATTCAATCTCAAAACCAGTTTCCTGATCGATAACGGTATATTTTTTACGACAATTTTGCTTGCATGCCCCACGATTTGCAGATGAATTATGCGAATGCAAACTCAAATAACATTTCCCCGAAACCGCCATACATAAAGCGCCGTGACCAAAAATTTCAATTTCTACCAAATTTCCGTTCGGTCCTTTTATCTGCTCTTTTTCAATTTGGTCGGTAATCTTCTTTACCTGACGCAAACTCAATTCGCGGCTTAAAACCATAGTATCTGCAAACAAGCTATAGAATTTTATGGTTTCGATATTTGTCACATTCAATTGGGTCGAAATATGAACTTCCATAGAAATGCTTTTTGCCATAGCAATTACAGCCTGATCAGAAGCAATAACGGCCGTGATGTTGGCTTCTTTAGCTTTATTCAAAAGTGTTTTTACAACAGATAAATCGTGATCATAAATAATGGTGTTCAAAGTAAGATAGCTGCGTACATTTTTAGATTCGCAACGATTCGCAATTTCCGGCAAATCATCCATAGTGAAATTCACTGTCGAACGCGCCCGCATGTTGAGTTGTTCTACTCCAAAATAGATAGAATCTGCACCATTATCGAGCGCAGCCTGAAGTGATTCAAAACTCCCGGCGGGAGCCATAAGTTCGATTTTGTTGTTTGTTGTGATTTTTATTTAGATTGTGTTCCAATGGTCAAACCACAGGCAATGTTATTTGTGTGTATCTTTTAAATATAGCCCGTGGTTTCAACCACGGGAAACATATCAATGTCGATCAATCTTTTATGTTTAACATCGTTGTATATATTCTTTGCGTCCTACGGTTGAAACCGAAGGCTATGTTTTGCATTTTGCGTGTGGTATTTCAATATAGCACGTGGTTTCAACCACGGGAAACGTATCGATGTCGATCAATCCTCCAGATTTAGTATCGTTATATATATTCTTTGCGTCCTGCGGTTGAAACCGAAGGCTATGTTTTGCATTTTGCGTGTGGTATTTCAATATAGCCCGTGGGTTCAACCACGGGAGACGTATCGATGTCGATGAACCCTTCAGGATGTAATATCGATACGAATCATTTATTTCCCAATCCATGCAATTTTACAAATTCATCAAATTCATATTGACCATTTTTCTTTAGATGATGTTGCTTTTGATTTTTTACATAATGATAAACAGCATCTAACTGAGACTCACTAACAGAAAAAGCCGCATAGCCTGTTTGTCAGGCAAATTTTTCAAGGATAAGTTCTTCTCTATTCATAAAATGAGAAGAACTTCCTTTTATTTGCTTTACAATCTCTGAGATAGTTTTTTGTGGATTTTGTAAAAATAAAACATGCACATGGTCTGGCATTCCATTTATGATTCTAACGGGACATCCGAGTTCAATTAACTCTTGCCAAATACAATCATAAAGTTTTTTCTCAATGGAAAAATCAATTAATTCCTGACGATGCTTAGTTGCCCAAATTGCATGTATCCATAATTTGGTAAAAGATTGTGACATAAATAAATCAGCATAAATTTTCTGCTAATTTACAATTTTATACAACTTATCTGACAAGCGAATACGAAATGGGATCTCAAAAGTAACTTTATCACCAATTTTGGCAGTTGTAATTGCTGCTCCGTCGACAATCATTTTATCTAAAACCAATTCCTGATTTCCTGTAGTAGGTCCGGAAATTAATATTTTATCGCCAACGTTTAGTTCTTGATTTTCGATAGTAAATTGTGCAACTTGCGCTTTTACATAATAATGTTCGGCTTTTCCAAGAAGTACTTTTTTGATTTTTATTTTTTGGCGAATATCAGCTGGTTTAGCTCCGCTCTGTTCGGCTCCGCCACGGGTGTCGGCTGTGGCCAAGGCAGTATTTGGTAACGCTCCTGAATGTTTGAATTTTAGGTTTTCAGATTTCCCTTTTCTAAAAACTTTGTTTCCAACTTGTTTCCCGGTTCTCAAACGAACCTGGTCAACCAAAGGCATGTGAATAATGTCAAGACATTCTGTAGAACAGCAGTTTTCCATTGCCGTTTTACATTCATCACATTGAATAAACAATAAATGACACCCGTCGTTTTCGCAATTAGTATGATTGTCACAAGGTTTTCCGCATTGATGACATTGTGAAATAATATCATCGGTGATTCTTTCGCCAAGACGATTATCAAACACAAAGTTTTTACCAATAAATTTACTTTCTAAACCCTCAGCTTCAATTTGTTTGGCGTAGTTAATAATTCCGCCTTCTAACTGAAATACATTTTTAAAGCCTTGGTGTTTAAAGTAAGCACTTGCTTTTTCACAACGAATTCCACCCGTACAATACATTACAAGGTTTTTATCTTCTTTATGATTTTGGAGTTGTTCGTTGATTATTGGTAAACTCTCTCTAAAAGTTTCAACATCCGGAGTAATAGCGCCTTTAAAATGCCCAACTTCACTTTCGTAGTGATTTCTAAAATCTACCACAATTGTGTTTGGATCGTCTAAAATTTCATTGAATTCTTTGGCTTTCAAGTGAACGCCTATATCAGTTACATCAAAAGTTTCGTCGTTTAAACCGTCGGCAACTATTTTGTCACGAACTTTAATAGTAAGTTTTAAAAAGGAATGATCATCATGTTCTACGGCTTCATTCAATCGTATGCCTTTCATGAAATCATAAACTTCAAGAGTTGCTCTAAAAGCTTCCAGGTTTTCTTCAGGAATACTCATTTGAGCATTTATTCCTTCGGTGGCAACATAAATTCGGCCTAAAGCATCGAGCTTATTCCAGGCTAAAAATAAATCATCACGAAATTTTTTGGGATCTTGAATTTTGGCATACGCATAGAAAGACAACGTTAGTCGTTGTTTACCGGCATCATCGATCATGATGGCTCTTTCTTCTGCGCTTAAAGTGTTGTACAGTTGCATGCTATAAACTAATTTAAGTTGAGAAATTATTTTTTGAGGTGCAAAAGTACAAAAAAGGTTCAAAGAAGCAAAGTCTCAAAGGAACAAAGGTTCTGAGTTGCTAAGATTCTAAGCTTTAACAAAACTTAGTAAAAATAAAAAAGCACTAAATTAATAGTGCTTTTTAAAATCTTTGTACCTGTGTACCTTTGCCTCTTTGGACCTAATATTAGAACCTTAGCAACTTAGTACCTCAGCATCTTAAAAATTAACAATACTCGTTAAACGCATCTTGCAAATTCTCAGCGATTAATTCCGCTGGACGGCCTTCGATGTGGTGACGCTCTAACATGTGAACCAATTCTCCGTTTTTGAACAAAGCCATAGATGGCGAAGATGGAGGAAAAGGAAACATATGTTGTCTTGCAGCATCAACAGCTTCTTTGTCGACACCAGCAAAAACGGTAATTAAGTGATCCGGTTTTTTAGCTCCTTCTAAACTCATTTTTGCTCCCGGACGTGCATTTCTTGCAGCACAACCACAAACAGAGTTTACAACAACTAAAGTGGTACCTTCAGCTTTGATAGCATTATCTACAGCGTCAGCACTATGTAAATCTTGAAAACCTGCAGCAGTAAGTTCAGCTTGCATTGGTTTTACCATTTCTTCTGGATACATATTTTTATATTTTAAATTTTACTTTTGATCTGCAAAGTTACAAAGTTTACTCGCAACTAGTTAATTTGAAGTATAAAGTTTTGTTATAGTTCGATTGTAAATTTTAGATCAAACAAAAAACTAATAAGCTGATTCCGGAATATCTAAATTGCCTGTCTAATTTTTTTATCCGGAAACTGGTAATTATATTGCTTCAAGTGGCTGTTTCTGCTTGTTCTGTGTCTGGTTGTCAAAACGGTTAATTTGTTTTGTTCAGAAATTTCAATGGTTGAAAGATAGCTGATCAAATATTTTTTGAGTATTTGTATGTTATCAACATCAATAGAATAGATAGTTTTCTTTCCTTCATTTTTTACATTTACCAGATTCGCTTTTTTTAATTCTAATAAATGTTTGGATATTGTTGATTGTGCCAATGGAATTAATTCAACAATTTCACCACAAGTTCTATTGTTTCTTTTCCATAAAAGGGTCATAATCTGAATTCGCGTGGGATGTCCAAGTGCTTTACATATTTTGCCTATTTTATTTGTTTCTATATCAAAACCTAAGTGTTTGGTAACTCCCATAATTTGCCAATTAATTCATTATCGTAAACGAAAGATTACGTTAGATTTACATTGTTTTTCGAGCAGCAAAATTATATCGTAAATGATTTTGCAATCACCTTTAAAAGCTCTTAAAATAAAAGAATAAGACATTTTTTTATTTGACAAAGCCTAAGTTTACAAGGTATCCACTATTTTTTACGATAATAGAATGTTTCAAACTATAAGCAAACAAAAGTAAGAGGAAGAAATTATTTGCAGATTTCTCAAAGTTATTAGATCAAAACAAATCCGCTAAATATTCTTTATTTTAATAAAACCCGAAACAAAGCCTTAATAAAAGGAACTTTCGGACATTTCAAAATCACTTGTAAATCTTCAGACAAAGTAGTTTCTTCATCCAAAAATTTAAAAATCAAAGTTGGATTTCCTTTTCTGAATAAAGAAGAAAAAATAGCACTTCCTGATTCATTATGTCGATACAAAATATCCAAGAGCAACAAATCATAAAACCAAAAACGATTTTTTTTATGAAATTCTGACATTCTGAGCGATTCCGGAGTTTCAGAAGAATGATTTTTATTTCTAAGAAATTCAACTAATTCTGATGATTTCTTATCCGAATTTTTAAAAGTATAACCTGTGCTTGCTTTTGTCCAGCCGCCAGCAGTCCCAATATTCAGAACACGTTTGGTGTTTTTTTTCCAAAAAGGATAACATGTCATGGGAATACTTCCCTGCTCTTTTTCTGTAATTTCAAATTCCTTAACACCAAGTTTCTCCAGATAAAGCTGGATTTCATTTTCGTATTCTTCTTTTGGAAGCAGATTTTCAGAAAACAACGTATATTCTACCAAAGCTTCGGTTTTAGAAGTTGGCAAAACATACATAAAACGTGTATTTCCTTTTTGTTCTACTGAAAAATCCATGAAAGTGGCTTGCTCCGGATTGAAGATTTCTGCTTGAGTTTTTACAAACCAGCCCAGAAAATGCTGCTGCAAAACCGGATATTTAGTCTGACTTAAAGCAAATGCTTTGGTATAAATGCTATTGAACAGATAATTGCAGGTATATCTATTTTCTTCGGTTCCAATAAAAACGTGTTTTTCGAGTTCGTTGATATCGGTTATTTTCTCCTTTAAAAAAGTAATATTGGAGTGTTTTGAAAGTTCCTCAAAAACAAAATTATAAAAATCTAATCCTCGAATTTGATTGTATTCATAAGGCTTCAACTCCAAATTGCGTTTAAATTCTTCATTGGCAAATAAAGCCGAATTCCATTTTTTAGAAATCACAGAATTCCAGATAGTTTCTTCTTTTGCCCAAAAACACCAGGTTCTGTCATTGGTTTTTTTTTGATTTTCATCTAAAAGTAAAATTGATTTATCGGCAAAATTTCCAGACAAAACCATTTTATAAACGGTCATCAATGTGCTTAAACCCGTTCCTGTAAAAATGTAATCGTAATGTTTAATTTGTGAAGAATCCATTCTCAAAAATAAGAATTTTTATTCTTTCATTTTTTCTAAAATCACTTTAAAATCCTTTGGATTAAGGTAATTGTTGTATTGCAGAATAATTTCGTTTTTTTCATTCAAAACACACAAAACCGGATATATGATTTGACCATTCATGGTTCCTAATTGCAAAGCGAGTTCATGAACGCCAACATTATTTCCTGATGGCTGATATTTAAAGTTCTGATTATTAAATTTAATATCCCGTTTTTCTTCGGCATTAAAATCAATAAAGTAAAAGTCAGAATTTAAACTTTCAATTATTTCCCGACTTTTAAAAGTCATATTTTTCATCCTTTGGCAAAACTGACACCAATCGGTATGAATAAAAACGACAATTTTTCTCTTTTGAAGTTGCTGCAAACTATCAATTGCTTCAAACGATTTGCTTTGCAATTGGCAAAATCCTGTTGAAGTAATTCCAAAAAAGAAGATTATTAATGCTAGCTTTTTCATTTTTTGTTTTTCTAATGACCTGATTGTCATCCTGATCGGAGTCGAAGGCTTATCAATTGGAACGGGGCTTCGACTCCGCTCAGCCTGACAAATCTTTATAAATATTTAAATAGGATAATATAATCTTTTTAATCTGAGAAATCTGTGGCATATCATTTTACCTCAAAGTATATCTTAATCCAAAAAAACCACGAATTGTCTGGTTTTGTCCATAAACATAAGTTGTATCAAAAGTTAAACCGTACGGATTATCAGGAGTATCTACAACTTGACCTTGCGGTACTACTTTTCCATGAATACCAACAGATGTTCCGTCTGAAATCTGCACATTTTTATCGAAAGGATCATTGGTTCGTGAAATCAAAAACGGATTATTCTGCTTCGGCGTAAAATTCAACAGATTCTTAATTCCGGCATAAATTTCAAAATCCTTCCAGCCGGAATACGTAAACTGAATATTCTGAATACTATACCATGGTGATTTCGGACTTCTGGGATCATATTCACTCAATAAAGGCAATTTCATCGGACTATAAACATTTCCGGTATAATCCATCAATAAATTTAAGGATTCTATTTTATATGAAATGCTCCATGTTGCGGTAAAGTTCTCCGTTAAAAATGGTCTTTCCGAAATTCCGTTTTCAACGTTTTTATTATCCAGAACCGTTGCTCCCAAAATCAGTTTTAATCCTGTTGGAAAATTAACATCAACATTCGTGCTGATTCCCTGACTTATAGCGTAACCATTGATGTTATCGTAAATGATTTTATTCGGATCCGTTTCATAATCAGAGATGATTTTATTGCTGAATCTGGTATAAAAAGCCGTTGTTTCAATTCCGATAAAAGTTCCGTTTGTAAAGTTTATCTTTTGGATATAATTCAGATTTGCATTGATTGATTGTTCCGGTTTCAAATCACTTTTTATCACAACATCTCTTGAACCCGTAAGTGCAGCATGATCTTCGGTAAATAAATTCACAACCCTAAATCCGGTTCCGGCGTTGAATCTAAAAATCGTGTTTTCATTTTTCTTCCACCTGTAAGCAAATCTTGGCGTAAAAATCGAACCGTGAATTGAATTGTAATCGTATCGCATTCCCAGCAAAATTTGGCTTTTCGGCGAAAGCGTAATTTCATCCTGAACAAAAATTCCCGGCAGCCAGGTACTTTCTGCTTCCTTTGTAGCCGTAGTATTATCGTCATAATACGAATATCGATTGGCGATTCCGGCAAGTAAATCATTTCGACCGATTTTCTTATCCCAGGTTAATTGTAAAAAACCAATTTTCTGATTCGCGATATAAGACGTTGTTCCGTAACGGCTATCCTGATAATGTACATTTCCGGAAAACGAAAGCATCAGTTTTTCTTCAAAAGGCAACTGATAACTTCCTATCAATTCTCCTCTTTTTGTGTAAATACTTTCGCCGTAAATTTCATCGCCGCCTCGGTATTTTTTTTCCCAACGCACATCTCCACCCCATCGATCTTCGTACATTCCGCGTGCTGCGATCGTAAAAAGGCGATTGTTATTTCTTCGAAAATTCCATTTATTAAAGACCGAAATTCTTTCAGAAAGTGTTACATCGGTAAAATTGTCTTTGTCTTTATCAATTACCTGATCGTAATTAAAATAATTGACGCCTAAAAGAGAAGTTGCTTTTTTTCCAACGTTAAACTTCATTCCCAAATCAAGATTACTTTCAAAGTATGAAGTCGTAAAATAATCTGCAGAAAAAACCGGAGCATTTGTTGGATTTTTAGTTATAATATTGATCAAACCGCCAACAGCTTCACTTCCGTAAAGTGAAGATGCCGGACCTTTTACGATTTCGATTCTTTCGACCAGAGAATTCGGAATTCCGGATAAACCATAAACGGTTGAAAGACTGCTTACAATGGGCATTCCGTCAATTAAAATTAAAGTGTACGGTCCTTCCAATCCATTGATATGAATGTCACCCGTGTTACAAACGCCACAATTAAGCTGTGGCCGAACGCCGTTGATGTTTTGAAGTGCTTCGTAAATACTTGCTGTTGGATTTTTCTTGAAGAAAACCGTTGAATAAACCTCAACGGGAACAGCACTTTCTAAACGTTTTACAGCTTTTAAAGTTCCCGAAACCACAACTTCGTTAAGTTGATTTTGATTGTCTTCTAATTCAAAATCCTGACTTATGTTTTGTTTGTTAAGAATCGAAATTTTTTGTGTTATTGTTTTGAATCCAATCGAGGTTACCTGAATCTTATAATCGCCAATTGTTACATTTTCTAAAGAATAAAATCCCAAACTGTCTGTAACTGTTTTTTGGTTTGTGCCTAATAAACGCACATTCGCGGCTTGTATTTTCTTTCCTTCACCAGAAACAAAACCAGAAATAGAAACTGATTCCTGAGCAAACGAAAATTGTAAACTAAACAAAATCAATATTAATATTGAGTTTTTCATTATTATAAAATTAAATTTAGACAAAACTAAAAATTAAATTTGACAAACAATAATTCTAATCGAAAAACTTTCAAAAGCATTTTAATTCAATATTTTGTGAATAATTTTAAACACATAGAAAAATAGCTTTTATAAGAATACATTAAAGCACGCTTTATCACATAGCAGTTATTGTGAATTAATGGAAAATGAAATGCCTTTTAAACAATCATGATAACTATGTTTATATGTGTTTAAGATGTACTAAGAAAAAGATTCTTCAATAAGTTCTCTATTGATAGAAGCGCCGGCAAAAGATCCTGAAGAAACCGCCATCGCAACAGATCGTGCCTGAATAACACAATCCCCACTCGCATAAACGCCCGGGATATTTGTTTTCTGCATCATATCAACATTTATTAAACCTTGCTCAGTTAAATTACAGCCTAAAGATTCTGGCAACTTGCAATGCTGCTCAAAAGGAGGTTTATGATAAATGGCTTTTACATCAATATTAGATTGATTTTTGAAGATTACATTTTGAATATTTCCATTTTCATGTTCGAATGAATCAATTTCGTCTTCTATGATTTTGATTTGATGTTTCTTAAGAATCTGTGTTTGTTCTGATGTCAAAGTTGACTTTCCGTTGGTTAATAATCTTAAATCTTTAGTCCAGTTTGAGATCAATTTCGCGTATTCAAATCCCATTTCGCCATTGGCTATAATCGCAGTTTTCTCTTTTTTCACTTCGTAACCGTGACAATACGGGCAATGTAAAACCGAGATTCCCCAGCATTCTGCAAAACCTTTTATCTCCGGAAATAAATCTTTAACTCCGGTTGCGAATAATATTTTCTTAGAAGTGAAAATTGCTCCATCTTCCGTTTTAATCTCAAAACCCTTGTTGGTTGTAATTCCATTTACCACAAGTCCGTTATAAAACTGAACTGTATCGTAAAAGTCAACTTGTATTTTGGCTTTCGCCGAAATTACAGCCGGCTTTTCACCATCGTGTGTAATAAAATTATGAGAATGTGGCGTTTGTCTGTTGCAGGGCAAACCACTATCAATAACCAAAACTTGTCGTAAAGAACGACCCAAACTCATCGCTGCCGAAAGCCCACTGTAACTTCCTCCCACAATAATTACTTCAAAATCTTTTTGCTGTATCATAACTATTATATTTAATGGTTTTTATTTTTATGTAATTTATAATTTAAAAGATGCCCGATGATCATTCCGATGCCTCCAATAAAAATCAAATCCAGATGAATATCCAGAATGATTTCGCTTAAAACACTGATCCAGATTAAAGCCATTGAAATAATAAGAATAGTTGCCACCAACAGATTAGATTTTTTGATAATTTTGAAAACTGCAATCGAACCAATTACAGCAAAAAATAAATCAATAAAAGGATTGTGACTTAATCCTAAAGGCAGAATTGTAAGGAGTGGAAAAACCAGGCAATGAACCAAACAAATGGTCGCGCTCGAAATTCCTAAAATATCGTAAAAGGATGTTGATGTTTTCTTCATTTCTTGTACATTTGCTTAATGCAATTTTGTTGCAAATATACACATTAAAATCAATTGCAACAATGTTGCGATAAATATTTATTAATTCATATTCTATGAAAACTACACGTAACACCGCAGCAAAGACAGCCGTTTTAGAGGTTTTTGACAAATCTAAAACGGCATTGTCTCATACAGAAATTCAAAAACAATTGAACGATATTTGTGATCGGGTTACGACTTACAGAATCTTGGACCGTTTAATGAATGATGACATTATTCATAAAATTTCTAATCTGGACGGTACCGTAAAGTATGCAAAATGCAATCATTCGCATCAGCGTGTGCACATACATAATCATGCTCATTTTAGCTGTGAAAACTGTCATGAAATTACTTGTTTAGAAAATGTAAAGCCGAGTTATATTATGCCACACAATTATAAAGTAAAAGAGATAAATTTCACCTTATCAGGATTATGTCCGAATTGTTTAAATTCTAACATTTAAGATTTAGACTTGCCTAAAAATATTGTTGTGCAAATATAATTTATCCCTATATTTGTTAAAACAACATTTTACAATGACCAAATCTTTAGAAGAAGTTCACCAATCGGTTGCCACGGAACATAAAAAAACAGGATTTAGAAAAATATTAGCCTTTTTAGGTCCAGCCTATTTAGTAAGTGTTGGTTATATGGATCCCGGAAATTGGGCAACAGACATTGCTGGCGGTAGTCAGTTTGGGTATTCTTTACTTTGGGTTTTGCTAATGAGCAACTTAATGGCTTTGCTTTTGCAGAGTTTAAGCGCCAGACTCGGAATTGTAACGCAACGTGATTTGGCACAGGCTTCTAGAGAAACCTATTCAAAATTCATCAATTACATTTTATATTTTCTTGCTGAAATTGCCATTGCAGCCTGCGATCTGGCTGAAGTTCTGGGAATGGCAATCGGGATAAACTTATTATTTGGTATTCCGCTTATCGAAGGTGTACTGATTACCGTTTTAGATACTTTCATATTATTATTCTTAATTAATAAAGGCATTCGAAAAATGGAAGCGTTTATTATCGCTTTAGTTGCCATTATTGGATTCTCCTTTATTTTTGAAATGATTTTTGCAGAGCCGGAACTGGATAAAGTGATTTATGGATTAATTCCTTCTATTCCGAGTTCAGCCGCATTATATATCGCAATCGGAATTATTGGTGCAACGGTAATGCCGCATAACTTGTATCTGCACTCTTCTTTGGTGCAAACCAGAAAATTCGACCGAACTCCGGCCGGAATCAAACAAGCTTTAAAATACAACTTCATCGATTCGACAATTGCTTTAAACTTAGCCTTTTTTGTAAATGCAGCGATTTTAATTTTGGCTGCAGCCACATTCTACAAAAACGGAATGTTTCAAGTCGCAGAAATTCAGGACGCTCATGAATTTTTAGAGCCGCTATTAGGAACAAAATGGGCACCAATTTTATTTGCCGTTGCCTTAATTGCCGCCGGACAAAGTTCGACCATAACCGGTACTTTAGCCGGACAAATTGTAATGGAAGGTTATTTGAATTTAAGAATTCAGCCTTGGGTTCGCCGAATTATAACACGTTTAATTGCCATTGTTCCGGCTGTTATTGTGATTTTAATTTATGGAGAAAGTGTTACCGGAAAACTTCTTATTTTGAGTCAGGTTATTTTAAGTTTGCAATTGGGTTTTGCGATAATTCCGCTTATACACTTTGTGAGCGATAAAACCAAAATGAAAGGATTTCATATTTCAAGAATTACACAAATTGCCGCCTGGATTATTGCTTTGATTATCGTGACGCTAAATGCAAAATTGGTTTATGATGAAATTAGTTCGTGGCTTGAAAGTTCAAATCATCCAGTATTTCTTTGGCTTACAGTTGTTCCGCTTGCTTTTGGTTTTCTGGCTTTGTTACTTTACATTGTATTTAAGCCTTTTATTGCCCGACTAAAGTCAAATATTGAAAATCATTCTCCTCATCATTTAAAATTAGAATATACGCCAAAAGAAATCTACAGTAAAAAAAACATAGCCATTTCTGTTGATTTTTCTAAAGCCGATGAAGCTGCATTAAACAATGCCTTCGAATTAGGCGGAATCGACGCAAAATATACCTTAATTCACATTGTTGAAACTGTTGGAGCATTAATATACGGAGGTCATGTAGACGATCATGAAACAACCGTCGACGAAAAATTATTGTTAGAATATAAAGATATGCTTTCGCAGAAAGGCTTCAACATCGAAACAGAACTTGGCTTTGGAAAACCCAACAACGTGATTCCGAAGATTATCAACGAGGGAAATTTTGATGTTTTAGTAATGGGAACCCACGGCCACACTGGATTAAAAGATATTTTATTTGGCACAACGGTAGACAAATTGAGACATAAAATTTCGATACCTTTGTTGATTGTTAAAAAATAGTTACTGAGCTGCTAAGATGCTAAGGTTCTAAGTTTTTTTATAAAGACTTTAAAGGGAACCTTAGCATCTTAGTAACTCAGAACCTTAGAACCTCAAAAAAAATGACTTTTTCAGAAGAAAACTATCTTAAATCAATATACCACCTTACAGCTTCGCTTGAAACGGAGGTTAGTACAAACGCTATTGCGGAAATGATGGAAACCAAAGCTTCATCGGTTACGGATATGCTTAAGAAGCTTTCTGAGAAAGACCTGGTGAATTATAAAAAATACCAAGGAGTTTCTTTAACCGAAAATGGAAAACTTGCCGCCAAAATGATTGTTAGAAAACATCGTTTGTGGGAAGTTTTTTTGGTCGAAAAATTAAATTTTACCTGGGATGAGGTCCATGATATTGCAGAACAGCTGGAACACATCAAATCGGAACAATTGATTAATCGTTTGGATGATTTTCTTGGAAACCCAACAGAAGATCCGCATGGTGACCCGATTCCGGATGCAAATGGGCGAATCGTTAAAATCGAAAAACAATTGCTTTCTGAATTAACTGAAAATCAAATTGGTGTTTGTGTAGGCGTAAAAGATACTTCTTCAGAATTCCTGAAATATCTGGATAAGCAGGAAATTGCATTAGGTTCGAGAATTGAATTCTTATCCAGAGAATCTTTTGATTTATCTGTAAAAATCAAAATAGATAATAAAGAATTGTCTATTTCGAATAAAATTGCTTCGAATTTGTTTGTGAAGCTGGTTTAGGACTTTACTATTATTAGTTGAAGTTTTACCACAGAGATTAGTAAGATATTCACAGAGCTATACAAAGATTTTTACTTAAAATTACCGAAAGTAACTTTAGTTTGTTTCGCAGAGAAACAAGAAGATTTTCTAAAATTTATTCGTTACTTAGTTATGAGAAAATTCAAATTGACAAATTTGTTTTCTAAACTTTGCAGCAAGTTATCTACTTTGTTCAGGCTTAACATGTTTATTATAATTCGGCTTTTTGTAGTTGTATTCGTTTCGATGTAAAGCATAAAGTGTTTAATTTCAAAACCTTTTATCTCGCTAAAATTCAATTTTTTAGTAGCAAATATTCCTTTTGAAATTATGGCATCATTAGTAAAAACAACTTTTTTACTAAACGTGCTTATAATTAAAAAAAAACCAAAAATGATTACTACTAAACTAAATATTGGGACCAGATAAAACAGATAACCGGCAGATAAACTTTCGTCATATATTTGAAGTGCCAATGAATGAGGCGGCAACGTAATAAAAGGAACCATTAACAAAGCGCCAAATGTGAGTATCAATAAAATGGAAAAAACTAAAATAAAAACTTTTAGTCTGTATGAGATTGTATATACCTTCATCTGAAAATTATATTAATGATCAATTTTCAGCAAAAAAAGGTGTTTATCTTATAAAGGTAAGGGCGAAAGCGTTTTAAATCTATCGCAATAAGACAAATTTGTTGATTAGTATTTTTTATTAGTTTGAGAAACCCATTGTCCGGCAACATCTTCATTTTGTCTCAATAAAAAATTCAATTGACCTACGTGATGCTGAACGTGTCGCATGTTGTATAGGATCATTTCGATCCTGTTGTAGTTTTTCTTTTTGGTAATAAATCTTTCTTTTGAAGTTTCTTCGTTTAATCCATCGATTAAAAAGAAAACTTTATTACTGGAATATTCTAAATATTCAAGCAGTTCTTTTTTGAGATAAACTCTTTCAGGTGAAATTCCCTTCGGATCTAATTCAGATAAAGTAAATGGTTCAGGCGGAGAAAATGCATCAGGATCTGTACTTGAATAATAATCGATCCAAAAAATAGTATGATAAACAGAATACCAAAAGTCTTTTTTATCCCAAAAACTTTCCGGACAAACTAAAATAGAACTTTCAAGCATATCTATTGAAGCTCCAAACTGTTTCCATAATATTGCTTTTAGTTCATCCATAACTTTATAAGTTTACACAATCCCCTTCTCTATCATTTCAAGCATTACCGGTGAAGCATTTTTAAATGTTGGTTCTTGTTCGATGATACTTCCAGCGTTCTTTTTGTTTACTTTAAAAGTAACATCATTATCTGTAGTAAATAAAAGTGCCGTCAAAAACGGATTCTTGATGTAAGTTCCCAATACCAATAAAGCTTCATCTAAAGCATGAATACTTTCTATTTCTTCGGTTTTGTATCGCGTAGTTAATGAGATTGAAAAACTGTTATCTTCATTTAAAACCAAACGGAAGTAGATGTTTTTTATCTCTGTGTCGCCCATTGTTTTTGCTAATGTAAGTTTAGCAAAAGTTCCTTTGTGAATACTTTCTTTTACACGCTCGCAAAAAAGAGCAAATATTGGTTCGTACATTTTTTTATTTTTTAGTTGCTATCCCGAAGCTTCGGGACTGAGATGCTAAGGTTCTAAGTTTAAAACCGTGTTAATCTCTGTGTTGCTATTTAACCGCAAAGTTCGCAAGGATTTACGCAAAGTTCCGCAAAGCTTTTAATAAAATTTCTTCGTGAAACCCTGTGAAACTCTCTGTGTATCTCTGTGGTAGAACTTTATTTCCCTGTAAACTCCGCTTTACGTTTCTCTAAAAACGCAGTAGTTCCTTCTTTAAAATCCTGGGTTCCGAAACATTTTCCGAATGATTTGATTTCAGTATCAAAACCATTTTTGCCATCGGTATAATTGGCATTGATTGCTTTTATCGCTCTACTGATTGCAAAAGGAGCATTTTTGATGATTTTTTGGGCGATTACGTTTGTAAAAGTCAAAAGTTCAGCTTGTGGAACTACATGATTTACCAATCCGTATTCTTTTGCTTCTTCGGCAGAAATCATAGCAGCAGTCATAATCATTTCCATCGCACGGCCTTTACCTACTAATTGAGGCAAACGCTGCGTTCCTCCGTAACCCGGAATCAATCCTAAAGTTACTTCCGGCAACCCCATTTTTGCATTGTCTGACGCTACTCTAAAATGACACGCCATTGCCAATTCTAATCCTCCGCCAAGAGCAAAACCATTTACGGCTGCGATTACGGGTTTCTTTAAATCCTGAATATAATCGAATAATGTTTCTTGCCCTTCGGCTGCCAATTGTGCACCTTCGACAACTGTATAATTTGCAAATTCTGAAATATCTGCTCCGGCCACAAACGCTTTTTCACCACTTCCGGTAATGATAATCACACGAACATCTTCATTTTTACCGAGTAATTTTACCGCTTTGCTCAAGTCACTAATAGTTGCTTTGTTTAAAGCATTTAGTTTTGTAGGTCGGTTAATAGTTACGGTTGCAACTTTTTCTTCAATAGAAATTAAAATATTTTCGTAGTTCATGACAGTAGTTTTATGAGTTTGTGATAGGCAAGGAAACTCTAAATGTGGTTCCTTTTCCGTAAGTTGACTCAAAGGTAATTGTTCCTTTGTAATTTTCGATGATGTTTTTAATAATTCCGAGACCAAGTCCCATTCCGCTTGTTTTAGTGGTGAATTTTGGTTCGAAGATTCGTCCGATATCTTGTTTCTGAATTCCAATTCCGTTGTCTTTTACTGCGATTTCGACATTGTTGTTTCTTCGTTTTACGGTAACCAAAATAGATTTTTGAAACTGACTTTCCGGAATTGCCTGAGTCGCGTTTTTAACCAGATTCGTAATTACACGTATTAATTGTGTACGATCCATTTTAGAAATGATTTCCTCTTCCTGACTTTCAAAAACAATATAATCTTCATTAAAAATATCCAAGGCCAGTTCTACAACCTCAACAACATTCAACGTTTCGTTCTGTTGCGCCGGCATCGAAGCAAAATTTGAAAATGCCGAAGCCACTGCCGTCATTGTATCAATTTGCTGAATTAAAGTTTCAGAGTAATCGTGCATCTTTTGTTTTACGTCAGGATCATTTGGGTCAAACTTTCGTTGAAAACTCTGCACCGTCAATCGCATCGGCGTAAGCGGATTTTTAATTTCATGCGCTACTTGTTTTGCCATTTCGCGCCAGGCTTCTTCACGTTCACTTTGGGCCAATTTTATAGCACTGGTTTCGAGTTTGTCCACCATTCCATTGTAAGCTTTGATCAGGAAATTGACTTCTTTGCTATTTGCTTCAAGAACAATTTTCTCATTTTTCTGATCCAGATTTGTTTCTTCTAATCTGTCTGAAATGGTTTTTAGTGATTTTGTAATATAAGTTGAAAGGAAATAGGCCAAAGCAAAAGCCACAATCAGCATAAAGGAATACACCTGGCTTAAACGAATCAGGAAGGTATTCAACTCATTGTCATAATAACCGTCGTCTTCTAAATATGGAAGGTTTAAAATTCCGAGTGGCTTAAATTTTTCGTCTTTAATTAAACTATAAGAAGATCTGTTTTTGACTCCGTCGATGGTTTTTATGTCTACAAAACGCTTTTCGATAGAAGAACGCACTAATTTTAAAATATATTCCGGAATAGGCGGTGCAACTTTATCAACGGCAAAAGATTCTTTTGAGGATTTCAATAATTTTCCGTCAAGGCTGTAAATGTTGATTTCAATTTTATGAATCTGAGCCAATTCATGGATTTTATCTTTAAAGATCAAATCCAGATTTCCTGTTTTTAAAGGATAAGTCGTCGTATTCAACACATAATTGATGTGTTCTTTTACCGCGTTTTCTTTTCGTTCGAGACGTTCCTGATGATATTCTTTCGCCTCCGTTTTAAATTGAATAATAGAAATAGAAGCTAATAAAAAAGATGCTACAACAATCAATACAATCATCGACAGGAAAATCCTGGTACGCAATGATAGCATCGACATTTTGAAGTTGTTCTGCATAGTTTTTAGTTTTCAGTCTCAGTTTTCAGTCTCAGTTTTCAGTTTTCAGTCTCAGTAAAACTGAAAACTGGCACTGCGACTAAATACTATTTTCTCTCTCTTATTCTTTTATAAAAACGGAATCCCAGCATAATAATTATTGAAAATAAAAAGATTCCGATTACGCCGAAAATCCAATTGATGGCGCTTTTTAAAACTACTAAAAAAACAACGGCAAATAGTATAATTGTTGCGCCTTCATTCCATAAACGCATAAAATTGTTCGAATATTTTACCTCATCATTTTGCAATTGCTTGAAAATTTGATGGCATTTTCCGTGATATAAATATAAAAGAAAAACGAAACACAATTTTACATGCATCCAAGGCATTTTCATCCAAACATGACCTGCGTCTGTAAAGAACAACATCCAAAAGCAAAAATACTCGCTAAAACCGCAGACGGCCATGTGATAATATACCATAAACGGTAAGTCATTATTTTGTATTGCGCCTGCAAAATTTCCTTTTCAGGAGATGGTTTTTCGTTGGCCTCAATTTGATATACAAATAAACGCACAATATAAAACAATCCTGCAAACCAAGTTATTACAAATATAAGATGCAGTGATTTTAGATAATTATAATATTCCATGCTTTTTGTTTCAGGTTTCAAGTTTCAAGTTTTTTTAAAAGTTGATTTATGCTCAACAATCTTGACTCTTTATTCTTTACTCTATTTTCTATTATTTAGCCCAGTCATTAATCCAATTACTCACGGTCTGACACCATTCATCATCATCATTCAAACACGGAATCGCTAAGAAATTCTCTCCTCCTTTTGCTTCAAAATCTTCTTTGGCGCGCATGGCTATTTCTTCAAGAGTTTCTAAACAATCTGAAACGAAAGCTGGCGTTACAACTGCTAAATTTTTTATTCCTTTGGCCGGCATTTTATCAATTTCAACATCTGTATAAGGCTCTAACCATTTGTCTCCCGCTAAACGAGACTGAAAAGTCAGGCTGTATTTATCTTCAGGAAGACCCAATAATTTTACAACTTGCTTTGTAGTTTCATAACATTGATGACGGTAACAGAAATCGTGTGCCGGCGAAGGCGTGTTACAACAAGAACCATCAATTTTACAGTGTGATTTGGTTACATCTGTCTTACGAATATGACGCTCCGGAATTCCGTGATATGAGAACAATAAATGATCGTAATCAAAGCCAACTAAATGTTTCTGAATCGAATCGGCTAAATTCTTGATATAATCTGGTTTGTTGTAAAACGCAGGAACATCTGTAAAAGTCATTTGTGGGAATTTCTTCTTGCGAATTTCTTCCGCTTTAACCAAAATAGTCAAAGTCGATGCCATTGCATATTGTGGATATAATGGAAAAAGCATCACTTCTGTAACACCTTTATCATGCAATTCCTGAAGGCCTTTTTCGATGGTCATACTTCCGTAACGCATAGAAAGCGCAACAGGAACATTTACCAAAGGCTGTACTTTTTTCTGCATTCTTTCAGACAGCACCACTAACGGAGAACCTTCTTCCCACCAGATTTTAGCATACGCGTGTGCTGATTCTTCCGGTCTTTTTCTGAGGATGATGCCACGAACTAAAAATGCTCTCAACAAATACGGAACATCAATCACGTATTTATCCATTAAAAATTCGTCTAAATACGGTTTTACATCTTTTGTGGTTGGACTTTCTGGAGATCCTAAGTTTACTAATAATACGCCCTTCATTGTTTTTTGCTTTAGGCTTTAAGCATTAGGCTTTAAGCTTTGTTTTTATTTTAATTTTCGGCAAAAGTAGAACTTGCTACTTTTTAGAAATATGATATTTATTATTTTTTTATTATACTCTGATTTGTAAAATTGATGTGAGACATCTTCAATTTTGAACTTGTTTATATGTATTAAATAATTTTTCTAACGAATCATACTCTCGTTCTGTTCCAAAGTCTTCCGTTTGAATTCCTTTTTTAGAACTAATAAAATAAAATTGCCCACAGGAAAGACAGATTTTAGCAATAACTGAAATTTCGTTATTTTCACTAAAAACCAAAATATCCCTATATTCTGGTGCGCAAGCTTTATTTAATTCAAACATGTTTAAAGAAAATTTCTGCACAAAAACATCATTTCTTAAATACTCAACGTCTTTTTGAGATAATTTAAACTTTGAAAACACCTTAGAATTAATTGTTTTATAAAAAATATCATTATCCAATTTCGCTGGAGATTCAAAATAAAGAATGTTATTTAGAATAGAATCTTTTTTGCCGGTTCTATTATTTTCGTTTATTTCTATTTCCTTATTTTTATTTAATGAATAATATTCAACTGTATTAAAATCAAAAAACATCTTTTCTTCTTTTGATTTGCAAGACAGGATTACGAAAAACATTAAAATTATAAAGTATCTTTTAATCATTAAACATTCGTATTAATCGACATCAAATACTTCTTTGGAGTTGTGGCAAATTTTTTCTTGAATGCCGCGATGAAATGACTTCCTGTACTGTATCCAATTTTCAACCCAACTTCGTTTACATTATAAGATCCGCTGTCAAGTAATTTTCGCGCGAAATCCATTTTGTAATCAAATAGAAAACCGTAAACCGTATCGCCGTAAATTTGTTTGAAACCCATTTTTAGCTTCTTCAAATTCAAACCAATTTCATCTGCCAATTCTTGTAATCCTGGCGGTTCGGCCATATTGGCGATGATGATTTCTTTTGCTTTTCGGATTTTTAAAACGTTATCTTCATCTATCAAAAACGGACATTGTTCTGCGTTTGGATCTTCGGTTCTGTTGAAATACAAGCTTAATAATTCATATCCTTTTCCTTTATAATAAAGGTTTTTTATTGACGGATGAAGGTTGTAATGAAACAACTGACTCAGCACAATAGCCATTGAAGGACTAATATTTCCTTCGTTATAATACTTTTTGTCCTTATTATCAGGGCTTAAAAAAGTAATATAATCTGCTTCTGCAGAAAACAACGCGTGAAATTTCTTGATTGATACAATTACAGAAATCACCCAAGAATTTGGAGCTAATTCTAAATTCAGCGGTAATTCTTTCTGCGGATTGTATAAAAGCAGCGATTTTTCTTCTTTTAAATCTAAAGCATAACTGCCCTGATTAAACAAGAATTTGGCGTTGCCTTTTATCCCGAAGTGAAACTGTATCAGGCCACTACCTACTTCATGCTGTGCAAAAAAAGGTTCTAAACTGTCATTCTGAAAACGGATTAGCGTAAAGTCGTCTTCAATTTTTATAATTTCCTGAGAACTCATAGCGATATTTTTTTGGAACAAAAATCAAACGGGGCAGAAAATCTTATTTAGAATCACTCTAAACAAATAGTTTCAAACAAGTTGATTTTGCTACAAAAATACTTCTTTTTGCATAAAAACAGACGTTTAGAAATAAAAAAACATGTAGCGATACAAAAAGCACTTTGAGCGTTACTTTTGTAAACACTATAATGATAATTTTGTTGCACTTTTATGAAAGTGAATTTATGGAAAACAATAACGCACCGAAACACCTATATTTTTACTCAGTTGGTCTGAGTTATAAAAAAGCTGATGCTGAGGTCAGAGGTCAATTTAGTTTGGATGCAGTTGCCAAAACGCGATTGCTGGAGCAAGCTAAAAGCGAGGGAATAGAAAGTTTAATTGTCACTTCGACCTGCAACAGAACCGAAATTTACGGTTTTGCAGAACACCCTTTTCAATTAATAAAACTGATTTGCGATAATAGTAACGGATCTGTAGACGCTTTTCAAAAAGTAGGTTTCGTTTATAAAAATCAGGAAGCTATTAATCACATGTTTCGCGTAGGAACTGGTTTAGACAGTCAGATTCTGGGCGATTTTGAAATTATCTCTCAAATTAAAACCAGTTTCACACATTCTAAATCGATGGGTTTAGCCAATACTTTTTTAGAAAGATTGGTTAACGCTGTGATTCAGGCGAGTAAAAAAATCAAGAACGAAACAGAAATTAGTTCTGGAGCAACTTCGGTTTCTTTTGCATCGGTACAATACATTATCAAAAATGTTGAGGACATCGGAAACAAAAACATTTTACTTTTCGGAACAGGAAAAATCGGTAGAAATACTTGCGAGAATCTTGTAAAACATACCAAAAACGAACATATTACTTTAATAAACAGAACGAAAGACAAAGCTGAGAAATTGGCAGGGAAACTGAATTTGATTGTTAAAGATTATTCTGAATTACATTTAGAACTTCAAAAAGCTGATGTTGTGGTTGTCGCTACAGGCGCGCAAAACCCAACAATCGACAAAGCAATTCTAAATCTAAAAAAACCTTTATTGATTTTAGATTTATCAATTCCAAAAAACGTGAATGAAAATGTTGAGGAATTAGAAGGTGTAACTTTGATTCACATGGATTACTTGTCTCAATTGACAGATGAAACTTTGGAAAACAGAAAATTACATATTCCTGCAGCCGAGGCAATTATTGAAGAAATAAAAGAAGAATTTACAATCTGGACAAAGGGAAGAAAATTTGCTCCGACGATAAATGCTTTAAAAGAAAAACTAAATGCGATTAAGGTTTCAGAATTAGATTTTCAAAGCAGAAAAATTGCTGACTTTAATGAAGCTCAGGCTGAAATCATCAGCAACAGAATCATTCAAAAAATCACTACACATTTTGCCAATCACTTAAAAGACGACGACACCATGGTCGATGAAAGCATCGAATGGATAGAAAAAGTCTTCAAAATAAAAGCATCTTAAAAAATTATTTTACCATTAAGATATTAAGAAAGTTAAGATTTGATGGCTAAAAAGCAGGATCATTAAGTTTATTAAAAGAAATTAAGCTTGGCGTTAAAAACGTTGTCTTAATTAACTTAATATCTTAATGGTAAAAAAACAAAAAAGTTCTATGACAAAAAAAGAGGTTACACAATTGGCTTATGATATTACAGGTTTTTTGCTATTAAAGTGCATAAAGCATTAGGACCTGGACTTTTAGAAAGCATTTATGAACAATGCCTCAAGTATGAATTAGAACAAAATGGGTATGACGTTAAGCAACAATTAGTTGTAAAAATTGATTATTATGATCTTGAATTAGAATCAGATTTAAGAATAGATTTATTAGTCAATGACTGTGTCGTAGTTGAATTAAAGGCAATAGAAAATCTATTACCAATTCACGAAGCGCAATTATTAACATATATGAAATTGCTACAAAGACCTCAAGGGTTATTAATTAATTTTAATACGCTAAACATAACAAAATCAATGAAACCTCTTGTAAATGATCATTTTGCAAGATTAATAGATTAGAGTATTTGAACCATTAAGATATTAAGAAAGTTAAGTTTAATGTTCTTTGACAAAGAAAATCTTAATTACCTTAATATCTTAATGGTAAAAAATTAAAACATGGCTGAAAAAACAATCAGAATTGGAACTCGCGATAGCGAATTGGCACTTTGGCAAGCACATACTGTCGAGAAAAAATTAAATGATTTAGGTTATAAAACTTCAATTGTTGCGGTTAAATCTCAAGGTGATATTATTTTGGATAAACCTTTGTACGAACTTGGGATTACAGGAATTTTTACTAAAACTCTTGACATTGCTATGATTAACGGCGATTGTGACATTGCAGTTCATTCGATGAAAGATGTTCCAACGGCTTTACCAAAAGGTATTGTTCAGGCAGCAGTTTTAGAAAGGGCCAATGTTTTGGATATTTTAGTTCATAAAGGAAATCCTGATTTCACAAATCCAAGTACTATTGCAACCGGAAGTTTGCGTCGCCAGGCACAATGGTTCAATAAATATCCAAATCATACGGTGGTTGATTTACGTGGAAATGTAAATACGCGTATGCAAAAACTTCAAGATAATAATTGGGACGGAGCTGTTTTTGCCGCTGCAGGTTTGGAGCGCATTAACCTGAAACCAGAAAATTATATTGATTTAGATTGGATGATTCCCGCGCCGGCACAAGGAGCGATGCTTGTTGTGGCGATGGAAAATGATAATTATACTTTAGATGCACTTTCGCAATTAAATCATATTGAAACTGAAATTTGTACTTATATCGAACGTCAGTTTTTAAGAACGCTGGAAGGTGGTTGTACAGCGCCAATTGGAGCTTTAGTAACATATAACGAAGACGATGACACTTTACATTTTCAAGGTGCTTTGCTTTCTGTTGACGGAAAACAAAAATTGGAAATCGAAAAAACAGTTGACATTTCAGAATGGAAAAAATTAGGTTTTCATTCAGCACAGGAAATTCTAAACAATGGCGGAACCGAATTGATGCAATCTATTAAAGAATCTTTAAAAAAATAATGGCAAAATCAATTCAGATATTATCCACAAAAAAGCTATCGGGCGAACAAAAACAAGCGTTAACAAATGCTGGTTTAGAAGTTATTGATACCGATTTCATTCAAACTCAAAATAAATATTTCGAACTAAAAGACCTCAACGAAAATCTAATTTTCACCAGTCAAAATGCCGTTCACAGTATTCTATCACACCCAAAAGCGGAAGAACTAAAAAGTAAAAACGTTTTTTGCGTTGGTTTAAAAACTAAAATTCTTTTATCTGAAAGTGGCTTTAATGTTGTGGCTTACACCGGTTATGCATCAGATTTAGCCGAAATCATCACTTTGATTTATCGTTCTGAAAGCTTTACTTTTTTTAGCGGGAATCTAAGAAGAGAAACTTTGCCTCAAGCTTTAAAAGATGCCGAAGTAAAATTCAATGAAATTCAGGTTTACGATACGTCATTAACACCTCAAAAAGTAAAAAACGCTGTCGATGCGATCTTATTTTTCAGTCCATCCGGTGTTGAAAGCTATTTGAAAGACAATACCATCAAAAAAGAAACCTGCTTTTGCATTGGAGAAACCACCGCAGACGCTTTACAGAAAATTACCAAAAACATCATCATCGCAGATCAGCCAACAGTTGAAGATGTGATTGAAGACGTAATTGAAGAATATAAATAAACCTTTGCAACTTTGTCCCTTAGTGACTTTGCACCTAAAATAAAAAACATGTTAAAAAACGACCTATTTTTAAAAGCATTAAAAGGAGAAACTGTTCAACGTCCTCCAGTATGGATGATGCGTCAAGCCGGAAGATATTTACCAGAATTCATCGCTTTGCGTGATAAATACGATTTCTTTACCCGTTGTCAGACTCCGGAATTAGCAGCAGAAATAACAGTTCAGCCAATCCGCAGAATTGCACCGGATGCAGCGATTTTATTTTCAGATATTTTGGTTGTACCTCAAGCAATGGGTATTGAAGTTTTAATGAAAGAAAATTTCGGTCCGTTTTTACCAAATCCTATTCGTTCATTGGCTGATGTTCACAGAGTTTACGTTCCGGACATTCAGGAAAGTTTAGGCTATGTAATGGATGCCATTAAATTAACTAAAGAAATGCTGAACGACGAAGTGCCATTAATTGGTTTCGCGGGTTCACCTTGGACAATTTTCTGTTACGCAGTTGAAGGAAAAGGTTCTAAAAGTTTTGATACAGCAAAAGGTTTCTGTTTCTCTAACCCGGCAGCAGCACATACTTTATTGCAAAAAATTACAGATACAACGATTTTATATTTAAAAGAAAAAGTAAAAGCGGGAGTTGATGCCGTTCAGATTTTTGATTCCTGGGGAGGAATGCTTTCTCCGGTTGATTATCAGGAATTTTCATGGAAATACATTAACCAGATCGTTGAAGCTTTGGCTGATCATGCTCCGGTTATTGTTTTCGGAAAAGGGTGTTGGTTTGCTCTTGGCGAAATGGGTAAAAGTAGAGCTTCGGCACTAGGTGTAGACTGGACTTGTTCGGCTAGAAATGCGCGTTATTTATCTGGTGGAAACATTACTTTACAAGGAAATTTCGATCCTTCAAGATTACTTTCTCCAATTCCAACTATCAAGAAAATGGTTCACGAAATGATCGATGAATTCGGAAAAGATAAATATATTGTAAATTTAGGTCACGGAATTTTACCAAATATCCCTGTTGATCATGCGAAAGCTTTTATTGACGCGGTTAAGGAATACGGAAATTAGTATACAGTTTTCAGTCGCAGTTTTCAGTCAACTTCAAACTGAAAACTGCGACTGCGACTGAAAACTCAAAACAAAATGCTCAACAAAGGCCTTAGAGACGAAGAAAGTATCAGAATACAAAATACGCTCCGAACTTTACACGCACTTATTTTTGTGCCAAGGTTTTGGAACGCCGAAGATATTAGCCTAGTAGATGAGCAACTGAAGAGTTTTGGTTTAAGTTTAGAACGAACAATTGAAATACCGGAAGAAGAATTAATTATTCTCCTTCAGAGATGCCATTTAGATTGGAATCAACAGGAGCAATTTGCTGATATTTTGATTGATTTATCTCAAGAAAAGCAATTTGATTTCTTAGGTAAAGCACTTGCTATTTATCAATACATCCAGCGAGAGAGCAAAGTTTTCTCGTTCGGAATAAATGCCAAAATCGCCTCGACTAAAAACAAATAAACATGAGTTTTACAGATTGGAAAACAGATAGAATTGAACATGTTTCTCCTGAAGAATTTTTCAAATTAGTCGATAAAAACAGAAATCATATTTGGAAAACTTTTCCGGTAACGCTGGCCAATTCTGATTCCTTAAAGAAAGCAGAAGGTTTTATGGCTGTCAATCTTGAAAAAGAAAAAAACAACGAAGGTTTTTATTTTTTCGCAAGAGATATCAAAACCAATGACTTAATTGGCTATTTGTGCGTTAAAACCATAGATTATCGCATTTCAAAATGTGAATTAGGTTATTTTACAGATGAAGATTATCAAGGAAAGGGAATCACATCAAAAATGGTTTCACATGCACTAGATTTTAGTTTCAACGAATTGAAGCTAAACAAAGTTTTCATCTGTACATCAGAAATTAATTTTGCAAGTCAGCGAGTTGCATTAAAACACAATTTCAAACAAGAAGGACTATTACGGGACGAATTTAGAAATGGCGATGGCGAATTGCAGAACACTGTTTATTTTGGATTGCTAAAATCAGAATATAATACACATGAAAGATAAATTTTACGCATACATACAAAAGTTACAAGACCAAATTTGTGCCGGATTAGAAGCTGTTGACGGAACGGCAAAATTCCGTGAAGATCTTTGGAAACGTCCGGAAGGTGGTGGCGGAAGAACGCGCGTTATTGAAAACGGCGAAGTTTTTGAAAAAGGCGGTGTAAACATTTCAGCCGTTCATGGAAAATTGCCTGAAGCGATGCAGAAAATGTTTGGTGTTGGCGAAGCTGATTTTTTTGCCTGTGGATTAAGCTTAGTTTTACATCCTAAAAATCCAATGACACCAACAGTTCATGCAAATTGGCGTTATTTTGAAATGTACGATGAACACGGAAAAGTAATCGAACAATGGTTTGGCGGTGGACAGGATTTAACGCCATATTATTTGTTTGAAGAAGATGCAAAACACTTTCATCAAACCTGTAAAACAGCTTGTGACAAACATAATCCGGAGTTTTATCCAAAATATAAAAAACAATGCGATGCTTATTTTTGGAATGCTCATAGAAACGAAGCCCGCGGAATTGGCGGTTTATTCTTTGATTATTGTAAAGCAAATGAACAAATGTCGATGGAAAACTGGTTCAATTTCGTTTCTGAAGTTGGAAACAGTTTCTTAGAAGCGTATGTGCCAATTGTAGAGAAAAGAAAAAATCTGGAATATACTCCAGAAAACAGAAACTGGCAGGAAATCCGTCGTGGACGTTATGTTGAGTTTAATCTGGTTCATGACAAAGGCACTTTATTCGGTTTAAAAACCAACGGAAGAATTGAAAGCATTTTGATGAGTTTGCCTCCACATGTTCAATGGGTTTATGATCATCATGCAGAAGCAGGAAGTGAAGAAGAGAAATTGGTAAATGTGTTGGAAAATCCTCGTGATTGGGTTTTATAATTTACTAACACCTATTAACACAGAAACATATATTTAAATTGTAATTTAGAGATTCTCTTTCAACAAACTGATTAGGCAAGAGAAAGCAACATTAAATTAATCTAAAATTTAAAATATTATGGCAAAAATAAACCCAACACAGTTAAATCAAATGCATTCCGGCAAAGGATTTATTGCAGCATTGGATCAAAGCGGTGGAAGCACGCCAAAAGCATTATTGCAATATGGCGTTGACGAAAGCAATTTTATTAATGACGAAGAAATGTACACACTTGTACATAAAATGAGAACCCGAATTATTAAAAGTCCTGCCTTTGATAGCAAATATATCCTTGGTGCTATTTTGTTTGAAAATACAATGGACCGCAAAATCGACGAGCAATGGACTGCCGATTATTTATGGGAAAAGAAAAATATAGTTCCGTTTTTAAAGGTTGATAAGGGACTTGCTGACCTTGCAAATGGTGTACAATTGATGAAACCCATTTCTAATCTGGACGAATTGTTAACACGAGCTGTTGAAAGAAATGTTTTTGGTACCAAGATGCGTTCTGTGATTAAAGAAGCAAATTCAGCTGGAATTCAGGAAGTTGTTGAACAACAATTTAAAGTTGGTTTACAAATCTTTGAAAAAGGACTTGTCCCTATCATTGAACCTGAAGTAGATATCTACAGCGCTGACAAGCAAAAATCAGAAGAAATTCTAAAAGACGAGATCAAGAAGCAGCTCGATTTATTAGATAAAGATGTAAAAGTGATACTAAAATTGTCGATTCCAACCGTGAATGACTTTTATAGTGAACTAATGTCTGATCCACATGTTGTGCGAGTTGTAGCATTATCTGGTGGATACGGACAAGATGAAGCCAATCAAAAACTATCACAAAACCATGGATTGATTGCAAGTTTCTCCAGAGCATTATCTGAAGGACTTTCTGTCCGTCAATCTGATGATGAGTTTAATAACAAACTTGGTAAAACAATAAAAGAGATTTACGCAGCTTCAATTACATAAGAAGCTTAACAAAATAAAAGAGAACTGTAGAGTATAAATCAATCTAAAATCTACATTCAAAAATCTAAAATTTAAAAAAATATGTTCCCATTACAAAGAAACCGCCGTTTAAGAACCAATGAATCTATTCGCTCATTAGTTCGTGAAACAAGTTTAAGTCCACAAGATTTCATGCTTCCAATGTTTGTTGCTGAAGGAAAAGATGTAAAAGTTGCTATTCCGTCGATGCCGGGAATTTACCGTCATTCTTTAGACAATACGATTAAAGAAGTTAAAGAGGCTTGGGATTTAGGGATTAAAGCGGTTAATATTTACGTAAAAGTAAGCGAAAACCTTAAAGACAATAAAGGCGTTGAAGCGTGGAATAAAGATGGTTTAATGCAGCAAACCATTCGAGCGATAAAAGATGCCGTTCCGGAGATGATTGTGATGCCTGACGTAGCTTTAGATCCATATTCAATTTATGGCCATGACGGAATTATAGAAAACGGTCAATTAGTAAATGATGCAACTGTAGATGCTTTAACCCGAATGAGTTTAAGTCATGCTGAAGCCGGAGCTGACTTTGTGGCACCGAGCGATATGATGGACGGACGTGTTTTGGCCATTAGAAAAGCATTAGAAGAAAATGGTCACCACAATGTGGGAATCATGAGTTATAGTGCTAAATATGCCTCTGCTTTTTACGGCCCTTTTCGTGATGCTTTAGATTCTGCTCCTGTAAATTCTCAAAATATTCCAAAAGATAAAAAGACGTATCAAATGGATTATGCCAATCGAATTGAAGGAATTCGTGAAGCATTATTAGACGTTGAAGAAGGTGCGGATATTGTAATGGTAAAACCGGGATTAGCTTATTTGGACATTGTTCGCGAGGTAAAAAATGCTGTTCATGTTCCCGTTGCCGTATACCAAGTATCTGGTGAGTACGCGATGGTAAAGGCCGCAGCAGAAAAAGGATGGCTGGATCATGACAAAATTATGATAGAGCAACTTTATTGCATTAAGCGTGCGGGTGCGAATATTATCTCTACTTATTTTGCTAAAGAGGCTGCTTTAATTTTAAATAGATAAGATGAAAAAAATAGTATTCTTATCTGCCGTTTTAGCTTTGGCATCCTGCAAAAAAGAAACAACAGAACCTGTTCAAAGTGCAACCGAAACTTATTCTGAAGGCGAATCGGCGGAAGCCAAAACACCTGAAGCTTTAGGGAAAAGTATTTTTGAAGGAAAAGGAAATTGTACAGCTTGTCATCAGGTTGACCAAAAAGTAATTGGGCCAAGTATTCATGAAATTGCAAAAATCTACAAGGATAAAAAAGGCGATATCATTACTTTCCTTAAAGGAAATGCAGAACCAATCGTAGATCCGAGTCAGTTTGATGTAATGAAAACCAATTTTCCGGTTACAAAAGCAATGACTGATGAAGAGCTTAAAGCAATCGAAAGTTATATTTACAGTAATCTGAAAAACTAAATATATTGAAAACAAAAACGGCGCTAATTTAGCGCCGTTTTTTTTATGATAATATCCTACCAGATTTTAACCCTCTTATCTGGTTCAATGTACATATGATCACCTTTTTTGATTCCGAATGCCTGATAAAAAGCATCAACATTCTGCACCGGAACAACCGCTCTGTACATTCCCGGTGAATGCGGATCTGTTTTTACCTGACTTTTAATCGCTTCATCTCTTGATTTAGTTCTCCAAACAGTCGCCCATGAAATAAAGAAACGCTGTTCCGGAGTAAATCCGTCAATCAGGCCCGGATTTCCGTTTTTCTTCAAATACAATTGCAATCCATCATAAGCAGCATTTATTCCGCCTAAATCACCAATATTTTCACCCAAAGTAAATTTACCATCAACATGAATTCCTGGCAAAGGCTCTAAAGCACTGTATTGATCGGCAAGTGCAGTTCCTAATTCAGTAAAATGTTTTAAATCATCAGCTGTCCACCAGTCAACCAGATTTCCTTCTGCATTATATCTCGCACCTGAATCATCAAATCCATGTGAAATTTCGTGTCCGATAACAGCGCCAATTCCGCCATAATTTACAGCTTCATCTGCCTGATAATTATAGAAAGGCGGTTGTAAAATAGCAGCCGGAAATACAATTTCGTTGTAAGATGGATTGTAATATGCGTTTACTGTTTGTGGCGACATTCCCCACTCTGTTTTATCAACTGGCTTATTTAGTTTTTCAAGACCTTTCTTAAAATTCCATGTGGCTAAATTTTTAGTGTTTTGAAAATAACTTCCACCTTCGGCAACACCTTTAATCTCTAAAGCAGAATAATCTTTCCATTTATCCGGATAACCTACTTTAATTGTAATCTTATTTAATTTCTCAATCGCTTTTGCTTTTGTAGCATCAGACATCCAAGTCAAATTATTAATTCGGTTTTGATATGCCAAAATCACATTATGAATCATATCAACTGCTTTTGTTTTAGCTTCTGCAGGAAATACTTTTTCTACATATAATTTTCCAAGGGCTTCACCAACATTACGATTAACAGATTGCAACGCTTTTTCTTCACGTGGAAGCTGTTTAATTGCGCCTCTTAAAGTTTTACTGTAAAACTCAAAACTTGCTGTTTCAATATCAGTGGTTAATTGTGAAGATGCTGCATTTAACAAATCCCATTTTAAATATTCTTTCCAGTCAGCCACTTTATTTTCAGTAAATACAGTTTGCAGGGCTTTCATGTATTTTGGTTCCGTTACAACCACAGTATCTAACTTTGGCATACCCAGACTAGAAAAATAGGCATCCCATTTAATGGCCGGAGTTAATTTTTGAAGATCGGAAATCGTCATTGGGTTGTATTGCAAACGGCTGTCTCTGCTTTCAACACGATTTAATCTTGGTGCGGACAATGAAGTTTCTAAAGCGAGAATTTCTGCTGCGCTCTTTTTAGCCTTTTCAGGAGATTCGCCAATAAACTGCATCATTCTCGCAACATGAAGCTCATATTTAGCACGTTTTTCTTTAGAGTCTTTATCTTCAGAAGTGTAATAATCTTTATCCGGAAGCCCTAAACGGCTTACAGATAGACTTACGGAGTTTTTAGAACTATTTTTCTCATCTGCTCCAATATAAGTGCCGAAAAATCCGGAACCTCCCTGCTGCTCCATTTCAACTAAATATTTTTGAAGATCTGCTACATTTTTTATAGCATCAATTTTTTTTAAGTAAGGCTGCAAAGGTTCAATTCCTTTTTTGTTTCTGCCTACAGTATCCAAGATCGTAGTAAACAAATTCACTGCTTTTCCCTGATCAGTATTAGATTTGTAAACCGGGTTTTTTGAAGCTTCCTTCAAAATAGCCATTGCATCTTTATCTGTTTTTTTAATTAATTCATTAAAACTTCCCCAAGTGGTACGATCGCCTGGAATTTCAGTTTTATCTAACCACGTTCCGTTAACGTAACGAAAAAAATCTTCACCCGGATTAATTTTTGTATTCATGAATGATACATTAATTCCAGGTTCTTTTGTGGTTGCATTTTGCGCGTTAACTGCTGTTAATGCAAAGAATGCAGAAAAAGCACAAAACAATGGTTTGCTAAGCTGTTTGTTCATTTTTATATGTGTTTTTTGAGTACATACAAACATATTGTTATTATTTCAAACTTTATGTTAAAATTATGCGATATTCCTGCGTAAGTTTTTTAATGCAAATATTTCATCTGTTCCATCCAAAACTTTCATGAATAAATCTTTGCTTTTTAAGAGTTATTTGAAATTGTTTTTGGAATATTTGACAAAAGAAATGAAAGTAAATGAAAGCAAAAATTCAGAATACATTTTCAGGTAAAGTGGAAGCTATCGGACTTCCAATCCTTGCTTTATGCTGGGTAAGTTTCTTTTGGGGAACAACGTGGCTGGCTTCAAAAGAAGGCGTAAAACATATGCCGGGTTTACAATTGGCAACTATTCGCCAGTTTTTGGGCGGAATTTTATACGTTGGTTATTTTCTTCTAAAAAAAGAAACCTGGCCAAAAGGCAAACAGTGGCGTACGATTCTTGTTTTGGCAATTTTAAATTTTGCCTTAAGTAACGGATTAAGTACCTGGGGTGTAAAATATATCAGCAGTGGTTTGGGAGCTATCATCAGTGCCATTTTTCCAATATGGATTATCATAATTAATTTCTTTTATGGAGAACGAGTTGCAAAATTGGCGATAACAGGAATTCTAATTTGTTTTGGGGGAATTTGTATCATCTTTATTGATCATTTGGGTGATTTCTTCAAACCTGATTTTCAATTTGGAATTATCTTAACTGTTGCCTCTACAATAAGCTGGGCTTTTGGAATTTTACATACCAAGAAAAAAGCGGCAAGTTTTAATCCGTATTTCAGTTTGGGATTGCAAATGCTGATTTCCAGTATAATTCTCCTTGTCATTACAGAAGCTTCAGGAAGTAATATTCCCTTACACGAAATTCCAATAGAATCCTGGTGGGCAATTGGTTATCTGGTAATTATTGGTTCGGTTTTAACCTTTATTGCTTTTATATATACGCTGCAGCATCTTCCAACAGAAATTAGCAGTATTTATGTTTACATTAATCCAATTGTCGCGATGGTTTTGGGCGCTTTTATTTTCGGCGAAAGCCTTACTTCTGCCATTGCAGTTGGCGTTGTTGTTACTTTAATTGGATTGTATTTGGTTAATAAATCTATTAGAAAAACTAAAATAAAATGAATCGCCATGAATTCACGAATTATTTTAGATTATAAATTTAATTCGTGAATCATAGCAACTACACAGTTGTTAAAAAGAGTTATAATTACAGCTTTTAAAAAGTGCTTTTCGTATTTTTGCGGCAAATTATTTTTATGAAATCGTTTCTCTACAAATACCGCAAATTCTTTATTGTTTTAATTGTCTTTTCGGTTGTCACTATATCCTTATTTTATTCGGCTTTAAAGCCACAAAAAACATTACCAATTTACAATCCAGCCGATGTAAATCCTGAATTGGTTGATAGTACGATACAATACAAAAGCAAATACCACACGATCGCGGATTTTTCATTTGTCAACCAAAATGGCGATACAATTACGCAGAAGAATTATGAGGGAAAAATTTATGTGGCTGATTTCTTCTTTACCACCTGCGGATCTATTTGTCCGAAAATGACAACCAACCTTGAAGAAGTTCAGAAAGCAGTTTTGAATAATCCGAAGGTAATGTTATTGTCCCACACCGTTTTCCCGGAAGTTGACAGTATTCCGGTTTTAAAAGAATATGCTATCAAACATCATGTTGTAGACAGCAAGTGGAATTTGGTTACAGGAGATAAAAAAGAAATTTATACTATGGCCAGAAAATCGTATTTGGCTGTAAAACTCGGAAGACCTGATCAGCTATATGATATGGTTCATACAGAGAATTTTGTTTTGGTAGATCAAAAACGTCGCGTTCGCGGATTTTATGACGGAACGAACAAAGAAGAAATGAAACGCCTTTTAGAAGATATTGATTTCTTGTCTCAGGAGTAAAATACCTTATTTTTAGAAAGATTTAGCATATTCAAAAGTGTTAAATGCCTTGCAATAAAGAATTATTGTCTACTTTTGTAATCTAAATTCAATCTAAATAAGCTTGCAAAATACAATACATACTCTGAAAAAAGGCGAAAAAGCCATTATCAAAGATTTTGATATCGATCTTGTTCCTCTAAAATTATTAGAAATGGGTTGTTTACCGGGCAACTTAGTCGAATTACTTCAAATTGCTCCTTTTGGAGATCCTTTATATCTTGATATCAATGGCTCGCACGTAGCGATTCGCATTGAAACTGCTCGTGAAATTGAGGTTGAACTTATCAAAACCAATTTGTAATGAGCATTCAAAATATAAATGTTGCCCTTATCGGAAATCCTAATACAGGAAAAACCTCTGTTTTTAATCAGCTTACCGGTTTAAATCAGCAAGTGGGGAATTATCCCGGAATTACGGTTGAGAAAAAAATTGGTTTCTGCAAATTACCTCATAACATAAAAGCTAATATTCTGGATTTACCCGGAACGTATAGTTTGAATGCCAGCTCGATGGACGAAAGTGTTGTAATTGAACTTTTGCTAAATAAAAACGATAAATTATATCCGGACGTTGCAGTTGTCGTGACAGATGTTGAAAATCTAAAACGAAATTTACTGATTTACACTCAGATAAAAGATCTTGAAATTCCAACGATTTTAGTCATTAACATGTCTGATCGTATGGAAAGAAAAGGAATTACACTTGATATTCCTTATTTAGAAGAAAAACTAAAAACTAAAATTGCTCTTGTAAGTTCTCGTAAAGGTTTGGGAATTGAGAATTTAAAAGAACTCATTGTTTCTTATAAAACGATTCCGCATGAAGCTTGTTTAAATGCATCGGTTATTGATCCTGAGTATTTTGAAAATTTAAAACATGCTTTTCCGAATCAACTTATTTATAAACTATGGCTGGTTATTACACAGGATGTGAACTTTTCGAATTTAGACCGAAATGAAATCCGCAGTACCTTTACCAAATCAAATTCAGAGTTAAAACGCTTACAGCAAAAAGAAACGATCAAAAGATATCAGTTTATAAATGATGTTTTGAAAGAAGGTTTAAAAGTCGATGCTTCGATGGCAAAAGACTTCAGAGCAAAACTAGATCGTGTTTTAACGCATAAATTTTGGGGATATTTTATTTTTCTCGGAATTCTGTTTGTTATTTTCCAGTCTATTTTTAGCTGGTCGACGATTCCTATGGATTTTATCGACAGCACTTTTGCTTCTTTAAGCAGCTGGGTTTCTCAAGAATTACCAAGCGGTATTTTAACCGATTTACTTTCACAGGGAATTATTCCGGGAATTGGCGGTGTTATTATTTTCATTCCACAAATTGCTTTTTTGTTTTTGTTCATTTCGATTTTGGAAGAAAGCGGATATATGAGCCGTGTGGTATTTTTGATGGATAAAATTATGCGCAAGTTTGGTCTTTCCGGAAAAAGTGTTGTGCCTTTAATTTCAGGAACTGCGTGTGCAATTCCGGCAATTATGGCTACCCGAAATATCGAAAACTGGAAAGAACGCCTTATTACGATTTTAGTAACGCCTTTCACAACTTGCTCTGCAAGGCTTCCGGTTTATGCGATTATTATTTCATTGGTAATTCCAAACGAGCGTGTTTTCGGAATTCTGAACATGCAGGGATTATCGTTGATGTTATTGTATTTACTAGGATTTGGAACAGCAATTTTATCCGCTTATATTTTAAATAAAATATTAAAACTTGACAATAAAACGTATTTCGTTGTTGAAATGCCAAGTTACAAATTACCGCTTTTCAAGAACGTTGGAATTAATGTTGTAGAAAAAACAAAAGCATTTATTGTTGGTGCAGGTAAAATCATTCTGGCGATATCTGTTATTTTGTGGTTTTTGGCTTCATACGGACCAGGAAAAGATTTTAACGAAGCAGAAACTATCGTAAAAGAAAGATTTGTAAATAAGCCTTTAAACGAAGTTGAATTCGAAAACGAAGTTGCTTCCCAAAAATTAGAGAATTCTTATATCGGAATTATGGGTAAAGCCATCGAACCGGCAATTTCTCCTTTAGGTTACGATTGGAAAATTGGAATTGCAATTATCAGTTCGTTTGCAGCCCGTGAAGTTTTTGTGGGCACATTGGCTACAATTTACAGTGTTGGAGATAGTGAAAACGAAACCACCATTAAAAGCAAAATGCAAAAAGAGGTTAATCCGGAAACAGGACAAAAAATATTCAATTTTGCTTCTGGAATTTCATTATTGCTTTTTTATGCTTTTGCAATGCAGTGTGCCAGTACGCTTGCTGTTACCAAAAAAGAAACCAACTCGTGGAAATGGCCTGCAATGCAGCTTGTTTTAATGAGCGGTCTTGCCTATTTGGTGGCGCTATTAGCTTATCAACTTTTAAAATAAACGGCTATGATACAGGAAATTATTGCTTTTATAATATTATTTATCGCCGTTGGCTTTTTAATTAAGAAGTTCTTTTGGAAATCTAAAAAGAAAAAAGATTGCGGAGATGGCAATTGCGGATGTTCTTAGAATTATTCCACAGAGATTCACCAAGAAACAAAAAGCTTCACATAGATTTAAATTTCTTTGTGAAGCTTTGTTTTTTTATCGTGTCTTTGTCAAAGAAAAATCACAATCAACTTGTCTTTTATTAATACAAATAAACCTTTAATGCCCTTTTTGTTAAGATAGTAACTTTTAGTTTTGTTTTATTAATCAATTTTTAAAGAAATGACAGATTTTGATAGAAAAGAGATTATTAAAGATAACAGAGTTTCGAGATTACTGTGGTTTACACTTGGTTTTTTATGTGCCTTGGGAATTTCTTTTTTCTTTATGAAAAATCTTTAGATTAAAACACGAAAGCTCGATACCAGATTGAAACATAAATTTATTTCACTCCCTCCCACTCTGCGTAAAATTGTGCCAGAAAAGATTCCATAAAACGATGTCTTTCGGAGGCAATTTGTTTACCGGTTTCTGTGTTCATTTTGTCTTTTAAAAGCAAAAGCTTTTCGTAAAAGTGATTTATTGTTGGTGCATTGTTTTTTTTGTATTCTTCTTTGGTCATATTCGTTGCAGGTGCAATTTCAGGATTATACAAAGCCCTGTTTTTAAAACCTCCATAATTAAAAGCCCTCGCAACTCCAATTGCACCAATTGCATCTAGACGATCAGCATCCTGAACAACATCTAATTCTATAGAAGTGAACTTCTTCTCGAAATTTCCACCTTTGTATGAGATATTTCCTATAATGTTTACGACATGCTGAATAATATCTTCAGATACATTTTCAGATTCTAAAAATAAACGTGCGGTTTTTGGTCCGATTGTTTCATCTCCGTTGTGAAATTTACTATCTGCAATATCATGAAGCAAAGCGCCTAATTGAACCACAACTAAATCGCAATCAGTATCTTTTGCAATTAAAAGTGCATTTTTATAGACGCGCTCGATATGAAACCAATCGTGTCCGCCTTCGGCGTCATTTAGTTTTTCCTTTACGAACGCAATTGTTTTATTTATTAATTCTAAATTATTCATAGTTTTATTTCTTGTGGTGATAATGGCACGGATTTAAGCGGATTTGCGCAGATTTTTTTATTGTATTCTTTTAAATAAAAAATGTTGATTGTCAAAGCTTAACACTTCAACAATCAACAATATTTTCAATATCAATTGCAAAAATCAATTTCAAAATCGTTACTCTAAAATCTGCAATCTAAAATTTTTAAAGTCTAGCCGGTTCAACCCATTTAAAGATGTGAGATTCCTGTGGAATTACTAATCTTTCTGAGATTCTTGCCATACGAGCTGGTAATTTCATTAAGTAATCACGCGCTTTTTCTGCTTCATCTGTTAGATTAGAAATCTTGTCAACTTCCCATTTGTCGATTAATTTCTGCATGATATCTACATAATCGTTTGCAGTGTAAACACCTATACGCTGTGCAGAATCAGAAAATTGTTCGAAAGCAGAACTTATCTTTTGACCGGATTCTCTTAAAAAGTGTGCCGGCATAACGATTTTTTGTTTCATCATATATTGAAACGCCAACATCATTTCACTTGGATCTACTGCAAAAATACGCGTAACAAATTCGCTGTAAGCATGATGATGACGCATTTCGTCACCCGCAATCATTTTACACATTTTAGACAACTTGTTATCACCAAATTTCTTTGCCATTTGGGCAACTCTATTGTGCGAAACATACGTTGCTAATTCCTGGAAACTAGTATATACAAAGTTTTTGTATGGGTCAGATCCAGTTCCAATATCAAAACCGTCGTTGATTAAATGCTGTGTTGTCATTTCGATTTCACGCATGTTTACACGACCAGACAAATACAAGTATTTATTTAGCAAATCTCCATGGCGGTTTTCTTCACCAGTCCATTGACGAATCCATTTAGACCATCCATTTCCACCATTTTCAACCTGATTTATTCCCTCTACATCCATTAGCCAGGATTCGTATGTTGGCAAAGCTTCTTCGGTAATCGTGTCACCTACAAGCGTTACCCAGAAATCGTATGGCAATTCTTTGGCAATTTCACGTAATTCTCTAACCTCCTCAAAGAAGTTGTCTCCTTCAGAATTAGGCAGAAAATCTGACGGCTGCCAAATTTTTTCTACTGGAATTAAATACTGTTCAACGAAGCTATCCACGTTTTTTTCCAAAAACTGCATTACTTCTAATCTAATGTTTTTTATAGACATTACTAATTTAAGATTGGGATTTAAGTATTTATATTAACTCAAATCTATTTATACTCATTTACTCCTTCTACTACTGCTTTTTCGGTCAAAACTATTAACTCGGCAAAATCATAATCTTTTACCGCCAACGCTTGATGAACGGTAAAGGTAAGATGATTTCCTAAACCTACCGGAAAAAGACCCCAACGAACCATTTTCCATGAATTATTAATACTTACCGGAACAACGTACGCTGACGGTGCGTATTTACATAATATTTTTAAACCATTTTGGGCAAATTCTTTAGGCTTGCCGGTTTTACTACGGGTACCTTCGGGAAAAATTACTGCAGATCTTTTATGTTTCTCAATATATTCAGACAAGCCTTTAATTGTTGGGATTGCTTGTTTAGGATCTTTACGGTCAATTAGTACAGATCCTCCGTGGCGTAAATTGTATGATACACTCGGAATTCCGCTACCTAACTCTTTCTTACTTACAAATTTACAATGAAAACGTCTAAAGTACCAAATCATTGTTATAATATCATACATACTTTGATGATTTGAAACAAAAATCAAAGGTACATCGATAGGAATTGTCTCTCTGTTTTCAATTTTATAAGTTGTTCCCACCAGATTTGTACATCTTAAAAGCCAAAAGTTTAAATAATCAACGCTTACTTTATGCGCCTGATAACCAAAAATATTTAGGCAAAACCATTGTATCGGGTGAAAAATCAATAAAACCGAAATGAAAAACAAATAGTAAATTACGGATATGGGATACGAAATTATTTTTTGCATGCTTTAAAAATTAATGCCCAAAAGTAATAAATAAATTTTTAGCGGTATAAAAATTGAAAACAATAACTGCTTTTATGGTTTAATTGTACCTTTGCCAATAAAATTGCACTTTTTTTCTGAATTAAATGAACTTTACTTACCCAAAAAACGAACGTTTAAAAAGCAAAACAACGATTGGCTTACTGTTTTCTGAAGGAAAATCGGTTTCTAAATATCCGTTGCGTTTGGTTTACCGTCAGGCGGAAGCTGGTTCAGACGAAAAAATTAAGATTGGAGTTTCAGTTTCAAAGAAATATTTCAAAAGAGCCGTTGATCGCAATTACTTCAAACGTGTTTTAAGAGAAACTTATCGACTCAACAAACATTTACTTTGGGACAATCTTGAAGAACCATATTCCTTCATGTTTTTTTACCAGACAAAAGACCGTTTATCTTACGAGGAAATCAATACTAAAACAATTCAGTTGTTTGAGAAATTTCTGCTGCAAGTAAACAAAAGTCAGGATTCTGAGAATAAAACTGAAATCTAATCCCGAAAAGCAACTTTGTTTGTCAAATTAGATTAGAAATTATAAAAAAATTGTAGTTTTAGCTCTAAATTGGAGCTTTATGAGATATATTTTCTTTTTATCCTTATTTGTTTTAAGTTTTACTAGTTGTAGTAAAAATGAAGTTAGTAATGATTTAGCTATTTCTGCGGTAAGTGTGCCTGAAGGCGGCTCATATGACAAAGCTGAAACTGCTCCGAAAATTTCGCAGAAAATTATCAAACAGGCTTCTCTTCGATTTGAAACCAATGATTTAGAAGAAACTTTTGCTCAAATTCAAAAAGCGATTACAGCAAACAAAGGAACTGTTCAAAACGATTCTGAAGGCAAAACTTATGACAATATATATAGAAGTTTGACCGTTAGAGTTCCTAGTCAGAATTTTGATACTTTTATAAAGTCCATTTCAGAAGGTGTTTCTTATTTTGAAAGAAAAGAAATCTCTGCTGATAATGTTACAGAACAATATATTGATCTGGATTCGAGATTAAAAACAAAAAGAAAGTTAGAAGCGCGCTACTTAGAAATTTTACAAAAAGCCACTAAAATAAGTGAGATTCTGGAAATTGAAAAACAAATCTCAATCATTAGAGAAGAAATTGAAGCCAAAGAAGGGCAGTTGAAATATTTAGAAAGCCGAGTTTCTGAAAGCACAATTACAATTGAATTTTACAAAAACATTGCTGAAAAAGAAGCAGTAAAAACTTCATACGGATCAAAAATCTGGACGGCTATTAAATCCGGATTCTTTGGCGTATCAAGTTTCTTCATCTCCATTATCAGCGTTTGGCCATTTATTATCCTAATCGTTGTACTAGTTTATTTTATTACAAAACGATTTAAAAGAAAAAAAGCATAATCATGTATCCTTATCTCAAAAAGAAGTTCGTCATACCAGCCGTTGCCGCAGGATTTTTATTTATTGGAACCAGTTTTAAAGATGATTTCTTTGAAATAGCCAAGCAAATAGAAATTTTCACAACTTTATTTAAAGCTGTAAACACCAATTATGTAGACGAAACAAATCCCGGTGATTTGATGGACAAAGCCATTAAAAGTATGTTGGGAAGTTTAGATCCTTACACGGTTTACTTTAACGAACAGGATGTTGTAAACTTCAAAATCAACAACACAGGAGAATATACCGGAATTGGCGCCATGATTGCCCGTAAAAAAGACCGATTAATCGTTCGTGAACCTTATAAAAATTATCCGGCAGATAAAGCCGGACTAAAAGCAGGTGACGAAATTATTCAAATTGGTGATGTTTTAATTGCTGATTTTAAAGACGATGCTTCTCAATTATTGAAAGGAACTAAAAACACTAAGATTACAATAAAATACCTTCGTCAGGGAAAAACTTTTACAACTGAATTGGTTTTGGATGAAGTTGATATTAAATCAGTTCCGTTTTACGGTAAAATTGATGATAAAACGGGTTATATCGTTTTGGCACATTTTAGCAGAAAAGCTGCCGCTGAAGTAAAAGAGGCGCTTGAAAAACTAAAAGCAGATGGGGCTAAACAAATTGTACTGGATTTAAGAGGAAATCCGGGTGGTTTATTAAACGAAGCTATTGATATTTGCAATTTATTTGTTCCAAAGAATGAAGTTATTGTAACAACTAAATCAAGAATTGAGAAACACAATAACACTTATAAAACTCAAAATCAACCAATAGATACTGAAATTCCCTTGGCAATTTTGGTAAACGGAAGAAGTGCATCGGCATCCGAAATTGTTTCCGGAGCTTTGCAGGATTTAGATCGTGCTGTAGTTTTAGGAAGCCGTAGTTTTGGTAAAGGTTTGGTACAGCGTTCTGTTGATTTAACTTACGGAACTCAGCTTAAAGTTACTATTTCAAGATATTATACGCCTTCAGGAAGATGTATCCAGGCTTTGGACTATGCACATAAAGACAAAAACGGTGTAGCTCTAAAAACAGATGCTAAGAACTTTAACGCTTTTAAAACAAGAAAAGGACGAACGGTGTTTGATGGTGGTGGTGTTTTGCCGGATATCGAATTAGATGAAGCAAAAATGAGTCCGATTACGACTGCGCTTTTAAGGAATGATGGGATTTTTGATTACGCCACCAGCTTTTATTATAAAAACCCAAATTTAGGCGACAAAATTCCGGTTCTGACTGATGCGGATTATGCTGCCTTTAAACAATTTCTAAAAACGAATAAATTTACATTTGATACTGAAACTGAGGTAGCCTTGAAAAACACTTTGGCTGCAGCCAAGAACGAAAAAATAGATGAAACCATTGTAACAGAATATCAGCAGTTATTAAATGCTTTGGAAAAAAGTGAAATTACATTATTAGATAAAAACCAAAAAGAAATCAGAAACCTGATTCAGGAAGAGCTGATTAAGAGATACCAATATCAGGAAGGTTTGTATAAATTTTATATTAAAAACAACTCAGAAATTAAGAAAGCAGTGAGTGTATTAAATAATCAAACTGAATATAGATCTATTTTAAAAATGTAAAAAAAGGGCATTTTTTCTTTATCTACTTAAAGTAATAATTTAAACTAAGTTACTAATCATTTATTTATTAATAACTTAGTTTAAAATAAACAATATCGCAACATTGTTTCAATAATCAGGAATTTGAGATTGTAATCTATTCTCTGATCATTTCAATATGTGGAATATCATCTTCCAGATACATTTCGCTAGTTTGAACAAAACCATGACTTTCGTAAAATTTCTTCAAATACAATTGAGCGCCAATTGTAATTTTGTCTTTATCAAAATGCGCTTTTATTCCGGAGATTGCTTCGCGCATTAAATCGTGTCCCCATTTTTTATCTCTGTAATTAGCATCAACTACAACTCTTCCGATAGAGGCATTATCAAAACTAATACCGGCATCGAACAAACGTGCATAGGCAACAATTTTATTATCGCACTCACCAATTAGATGCAAAGCTTTTTTGTCTTTACCGTCAATATCCAAATACACGCAATTTTGCTCTACTACAAAGATCTCACTTCGCACTTTAAGCAAATTATATAACTCATGAACTGTTAATGCCTCAAAAGGCTTAATTTTCCATTTTAATTCCATTGCCGTTTTATTTTTTTTATAAAGGACTAAATTAATTCAAAAAATGAAACTACGCATTCTTAAATAGTATTTAAAAAAAAATCCCGATTACACAATGCAGTCGGGACTCATAATATTAAATTGAAATCAATTTTATTTCTTCTTCATTATAATTTCCATGCTTTTAAACTCTTCACCATCTTTCACATCAAACATTTCCATTTTACGAGTCTTGGCGTCAACGATAGTATAAATTTCACGATAAGGCGTTTTTTTGCCGTTTACCGGATTTACCATATCGCCTTTCAATTCCATACTTTTTGTAGCCTCATCATATTTACCAATGGCAACCATCATTCCTGTTCCCATATTATCGATAAAAGTTGTTGTATATTCTTTGCTGGCATTGTTGTACGCTAATGTACTTTTTCCTTCAAAAGGCTGTCCCATCATTGTTCCGCTGTAATTTGCTTCCTGATAACGTCCGCCTAATACCATTTTAATGTGTGCCGTTGAAGTTGCTTTTTCGGGTTTTCCATTTGGTTCCATCCAAAAAGTCATATCACAATTCCATGTTCCCACTTCATCGGCCATCATTTTATGTGCATTACCCGGTGTGGCATAATCAACCCAGGCTTTCATTTGTGCAGCAGAATCTAAAGGTGGTTCAGTTACGGTTTCTTTTGTTTTAATTGTATCGGTAACTTTTACTTCTTCGGTATCTTTTTCTGCTTTAACCTCTTTTTTACAAGAAGAGAAAAACAGTAAAATTATTGACAAGGTTAGATAAAGATTTTTCATAATTCTCTGATTTATTGATTGTTAAAACAAATGTAAGAAAATAAAACAAATTATCTTTTGTCAATTTTTACTGATTTTATAATAGCCTCTAATTCAAGCATTAAATCTCTTTCCTGATTTGATGGCGAATAACAAAATCCTTCGATAACTAGAATTCTGCTGTAAGCCTGATCGACAATGGCGTAGTTAATAAATGGCCCGGTCATAAAATCATTCTTTAACTCCCAGGTCCCTTTGGTTTCAAAAGTTTTTTTTCCGTCTAAAATTGTGTTTGAAAAATAAGGCGCATACGCTTCACCTGTAATCATGGGTGTATCTGGCTCGCGGCCTTTAATGTATTTGCCAACAGAATCTCGCATTCGAACAATATTCCCTACAATATCTGAACCTCTGGTAAGTCTCTTAATTGGAATTTGATAAATAAGCAAACTTGTGTTACCACTGATTATATCTTTTTTGAGCCACATAAAATTCTTTTTATGCAACATGTATTCATATCCTGAAGGAATTTGCAAATTGATATGAAACTTGTTTTTGATTACCGTGGGGTTCAACAATGATTTACTATTGTCTTGCTGTATCTTTTGAATTTCGGCATCACGAATCATCTTGATAATTTGTGTGGAATTTAATTCGATACTGCAAATAATATCATCTACAGATTTTCCATAAATACGAAAGGTATTATGCGGTAAAGTTTTACTGTGCTGAATCTCAAATTTATCTATTGCAGCTTTTTTAACTACAATAATGCTGCGGCTATCGGTTACAAAACCTTCCAGTAATTTGGCAGGATATTGATTGATAGTGAATAATGGTTCTTCCTGAGTAAGTCCCCAAACAGGAGATGCAAATTTATTTCGAATGGTATCGCCTACTTCTCCATACCACAACTGATCGTCAATGATAATAGATATCGTATTTGTTTTTCCGGAAACGGGTTCAGGTTGTTTCTCATTTTTAAAACAAGAGACAAACACACACGAAAGTAAAAGGCATAAAAAATGGGTTTTATTCATTTTCTTAGTTTAATGAAATAAAACCCAAATTTAGTTAAGATTTTTTATTATCCGTTTATTTTAAGTTTCATTCCGGGTTTAATATCGCCATCTTTAATGTTATTCCACTTTTTAATATCTGAAATAGTTACCCCAGGATATTTTTTTGAAATACTATATAATGAATCTCCTTTTTTAACGTAATAGTCTTCATCAATATTTCTTGCAGATGCAGTTTTTTTCTTGAATGAATCAACTGAATTTACGACAACCGCACTTGTACTATTATTTTCATCTACTGTCGTAACAATTTTAGAAATAAGAAGTGTTTTTCCTAAGCTAATGTTGTTTGAAGTTAAATTATTCAAATCTTTTAAATTTGCAATAGTTGTATTAAATTTTTTAGCAATGCTTCCTAAATTATCACCGGCAGCTACTACATATTCCAGATTTACAGTATTTGATTTATCATCGTTAGATGCAATTGCTTCTTCAACTTGTTTTTTATCTATTTCAGGAGCTTTCAACTCTTTTGGAGCTTTTGCAATCGAATCGTTGTTTGACTTGATTTTTAAAGTTTTACCAAGGGCGATTGCATTCCCTTTGATATTGTTCCATTTTTTAAGTTCTAAAATAGAAACATCGTATTTGTCTGCAATTGATCCAAGATTGTCGCCTTTTCTAACTTTATAATATTGAGTTTCAGTTGTAGCAACAGCATTATCCAATTTTGCTTTTCCTTTTGGTGTAACTTTCAAAGCCAATTGTTTTGGAAGCCCTTTGTGTTGTGACTGATACGCTACGTAATCATAAATTTTATCTTCGTTTGAAACAAAAGTGGAAATTTTATCTTTTGGCAAACGTAAAAAATGCGGCTCGTTTTGATAAAAAGGAACTATTCCTAATTTAAACGAAGGATTTAAAAGTTGAATTTGTGATTGTGGCATGTCTAACAAATCAGCGATTTGTTTAAATGACATTTGATTTTTGATTTGAACTGTATCTGTTTCAAAGTTTTTAACAACAGCTCTTTCAGGGTTGATTCCATGTTCTTTATGAAATTCAAAAAGATACATTGTTGCCAGGAAAGCAGGAACATAACCTTGAGTTTCTTTTGGAAGATGATTACGGATATCCCAGTATTTTGTTTTTCCGCCAGAACGACGAATGGCTTTGGTAACATTTCCGGGACCTGAATTATAAGATGCAAGAACTAACTCCCAATCACCAAAAATCTTGAACATTTTGGTCATGTATTCAGAACAGGCAGCTGTCGATTTTAAAGGATCACTTCGTTCGTCTATATAAGAATCGATTTTAAGATCGTATTGTTTTCCGGTTCCGTACATAAATTGCCAGATTCCGGTGGCGCCCATTTTAGAAACTGCTTTAGGGTTTAAAGCAGATTCTACAACGGCTAAATATTTAATTTCTAAAGGAACGTTTTGTTTTGCAAAAGCGTCTTCAAAAATTGGAAAATAATATTCTGATAAAGCCATTAATCGCGAAAATGATTTTTTACGATTTTTAAGGAATGACTTAATTATGTTTTCTAATCCCTGATTATATTCTATCTCAAAAGGCGATTTCTCATTCATTACCTGAAGTCGCTGTTTAAGCAACTCTGTTGGTAGTTCTTCATCAACTGTAATATCTGTGTTGATGGTTTGAATGTCTTTTGTTAAATCATCGTATATATCTAAACTTACCAACTCGTTCATCCAAAGACTATCTACGCGAGTACACAGTTGGTCTTTTTTAAAAGAATTTTTAACTGAATCTAAATACGAGATCTTAACATCTGACTTAATTTGAATATCTGCTCTTGCAACATCCTGTGCAAAAGAAGCTATTGAAAAAAAGACAGAAACCGCTAATGAAATTTTCCTTATAATCATATAACATTTTTTTAAAATTCTATAATTCAACTCTTTAGAGAGATACTTACTTTTGCAAAACTAAATAGTTTATCGAATAAAACTATGTAAAAAAATGTTAATTGTGATATTTTATTCTAAAATCGCTGCGATTCCAGGTAAAACTTTTCCTTCTAACATTTCAAGCATTGCCCCGCCACCAGTGGAAACGTAGCTCATTTTATCTTCTAAACCAAACTGTTTTACAGCTGCAACAGAATCTCCTCCACCAACTAGTGAAAAAGCTCCTTTTTCTGTAGATTCTGCAATAAACTCGCCTAAAGCAATAGTGCCTTTTGCGAAAGATTCCATTTCAAAAACGCCTAAAGGACCATTCCAAAGAATTGTTTTTGACCCTAAAATTACCTTTTTGAAATTTTCTAATGATTTAGGACCTGCATCAAGACCTTGCCATCCGTCAGGAATTGCTGTTACATCAACCACTTGTGTATTTGCTGTGTTTGAGAAATCATCTGCGGCTATAACATCAACCGGAATATGAATCTGAACTCCTTTTTCTTTAGCTAATCTTAAAATTTCAAGTGCCAATTCTTGTTTGTCATCTTCACAAATAGAATCACCAATTTTTCCGCCTTGTGCTTTCACGAATGTAAAAGTCATTCCACCTCCAATAATCATGTGATCTACTTTATCTAAGATGTTTTCGATAACGGTGATTTTTGAAGAAACTTTAGATCCGCCAAGAACAGCAGTAACTGGTTTTTCGCTATTTTTAAGTACTTTGTTTAAGCTTTCGATTTCTTTTGCCAATAATGTTCCGAAGCATTTTTCAGTTGGAAAAAATTGTGCAATAATTGTAGTTGAGGCGTGTGCTCTGTGTGCAGTTCCGAAAGCATCGTTTACATAGATGTCTCCAAGTGAAGCTAACTCTTTTGCAAAAGCAACATCTCCGGCTTCTTCTTCTGCGTGAAAACGTAAATTTTCAAGCAATAAAACTTCTCCTGGTTTTAGATTTTTTGCAGCAGTTTCTGCTGGTTCTCCAATAGAATCAGTTGCAAACTTAACTTCAACGCCTAAAACTTCTGAAGCTTTTTTTAATATATGTTTTAATGAGTATTTTTCTTCTGCTCCTTTTGGTCTTCCTAAATGCGACATCAAAATAACGCTTCCGCCTTGCTTTAAGATTGCATCGATGGTTGGTTTTGCAGCTTCGATACGGGTTGCATCTGTTACATTGAAGTTTTCATCCAAAGGAACATTGAAGTCAACACGGATAATTGCTTTTTTATTTTTAAAGTCGAAATCGTTTAAAGTTTTCATTTGATAATTTTTTAATTTTTTGTAGTAATAACAAATATAGAACTTTTAATGAAGTATTAAATTCAGAAAATCTAAAAAAAACCTATCTATAACAACGAAAACGTTGTAAATTAAGAAAACGAACAAATTTATTTTAAAAACAATAAATTGTTGAGCAGAATTTTTAACAGTTAAAAGTTACTGTAAACCAAATATTGGTTTTTCATTTTATCTATAACGAAAAAACATAGGATTTAGTCTACAGTAAGTTTTAATTGTAAAATTTATTAGTCGTGTACCGGACTTTGGGTACAAGGACAGTTACTGATTGAACCGAAGAAATCGAATCCAATAGTGATGGAATGCGTTCCTGTATTATAGGCTCCAAGATCGTTGAACATTACCTGATAAGAATATCCAAAGTAAAATTTAGACTTCATGAAACCTACCATTGGCCCAACGGATAATGGTTTTGGAAACTGGTCGTTTAACATACGGTATGAAACTCCAATCCAATAGTAATCTTCGTAACGATTGAAACGTCTGTACTTGAAGTTTAAATCGGTAGTTGAACGTTGATCGCTGGCAAAAAACTGGTAGTAAACCGATGGTTCGTATTCGATACGGCTGTTTTCTCCGTCTTTAAAAACCATACCTGTGTACACCTGATAGTTTGAAAGCAAATCTGGTTCGTCTACAAAATATTTCTCAGTGTTTTTCTTTAATACGTTGTTTGCATTGAAACTTATGTAAAAATTTCTGTTACGATATAAAGCACTAAGGTCAAAGTTGTTGTTTTGTGTATATCTGTTATCTGTTGGTCTTCCCGGATCTGCTCCACCTCCTCCATTAACGTCTCCGGTAAAATTACCAGTTTCGATACGGAAGTTGTTGTAGTTATACGAGATACCAAATGACAGGTATTGTTTTGAATAATAATCTAATATAAGGTGATGCGCAAATGAAACTTTGGCACCTGTTTGCCTTGTATTACCGTTACTGTCATTATATAATGACAAACCAACTCCGGAACGGTCTAATATACGGAAATCAGCATACAATGATTGGTTATCTGGCGCATCTTTAATTCCAACCCATTGCGTAAGTCCGTTGGCGCGAATTCTAAGATTATCACCAATACCAGCAAAAGCCGGAGAAATTACAAATGGATTATCAGCTAAATACTGCGTAAACACCGGTAGGTTTAACTCTTGGCTGTAACTTGTTGTTACAGCCATGAGTACTAAGGATAAAATAAATTTTTTCATTGTAATAAATTTTTTAGATAACATCATTTGGGGCTTCATTTTGTTATCTGTATAATGTGAAATGTCCAACAAACTCTCTATCATCTTTCTCGTCATTTAGTTTAAGAACATACCAGTAATCACCTGTTGGTAATTCTGATCCGTTGTATCTACCATCCCATTTTTGACCAACTCTGTATTTCGCTACTACTCTACCGTATCTGTCGAAAATGTCGAATGTTAAATCTTTATAAGCTAATGCTCCACAACCAGGACCAATTTCGTCAAATCTTCCATCACCGTTTGGTGTAAAGTAATTTGGCATACAGAAGTCGAAGAATGTACCAGGCACTTTTATTTCTTCAATACAACCATTTTGATCTCTAACTTGTACAGTATAAATACCTGTTTCGTAGATTCTGTATTCATTAGATGATGTAAATGCTTCGCCGTTGAAGCTGTACTCATACTCTTTTTTACCTCCTGCAGCTTGTACTCTGATGATGTTAACTTCTGCTTTACTGCTCTTAGTGATATCAATAAGCGTTAGTTTATCAAATCCTTCGATTACGAAAACATCAGTTCTTTGCTCACATCCGTTAGTGTGTCTTACTAAAATGCTATGTGGACCAGGCGTAAGATCTTTAAAGATCGGACCATCAGGATTAATCACTCCGGTATTATCAAGAGAGAAATCAAGATCAGCTACATTATTGCTGTCATCAAATTCAACTGTTGTCGTATTTGTTTCACAACCATATATTGTTTCAGTAGTAACAGGGTTAATTGTTACTGGTTTTGGAGTTGAAACATTAAGTTCCATTGGTCCGCAACCAAAACTATCTGTTACATATACTTTATGATCTCCACCGCTTAATGCGCTAAAGATATGGTGTGCACCACCAGGACCATTTGCCGGAACAAAAGCAGTTTCGTTATCGATACGTACAAAATAAGGAGCTTTACCACCAAATATATCTACTCTGAACGAAGCGCTATTATCACCTCCACATAATTCTGGGATTATAGACGTTTGATCTAATGTTGCATAAAGTAAATTACCGTTTACGATTGTTTCAGTTACTATTACGCTACATCCGTTATCGTCTTTTACAACAATTGTGTAAACACCAGGAGCCAATTTATCAAACACAAATTTCGAATCGAATTTATCTAAATCCGGTGAAATTGCATATTGAATAGTACCAGTACCACCTGTAGCTGTAATTTCAATTTTACCATTGTTGGCACCGAAACAAGTAACATCTGTTTTTGTTGGTGTTGCAGTTAAAGGAACCGGTGGCTCAGTAATTGCAATTACCGTACTTGCTTTTGAACAATCATGACTAACAACAGAAACTATATATCTGCCAATTGGTAAGTCTTCAAATGTTCCGTTTGACTGACCTGGACGAACTACAGCATTAGCTTCGTTAAGCAATGTATAAACATAATCACCTAAACCACCTGTTGCTTCAGCAAATATTGTTGCTGTTGCATCTCCCTGACATTTAACCACCGCTGCAGAAGCGTCTACAGTAATTGTTAATGGCTCAAGAGCTGGGTTTTCTACCGGTGCAGTAACAAACGATTTACATCCGTTAGCATCTCTTACGAAATAGCTAAAAGTACCAACCGGAACATCAAATGAAACTGATGTTGTGAATGTTCCTAATACAATTGCGAAATCTTCTGTCGCACTGTATGAATATTGACCTGTTCCTCCTGTTGCGCTCAATGTAAGCTGTGCTTGTGTCTGACAAGTTTGATTTCTTGATTTAACCAACACTGGCTTAATTATTTCAGGTTGTGTAATTACAATTTCTGCAGTTGTAGTTGCTGAACAACTAAATCCGTCAGTTACTGTTACTGTGTATCTTCCTTCACCTAATCCTGTAAATACAGGGTCAATTTGAGGTCCAACAGTTGTAACAGGATTATTTGAAACTACTGTTAAAGTGTATAAGTAGTTACTTCCTTGACCTCCTGTAGGAAGAGTAGTAATTCTAATTACACCATTTTTATCACCATAACAAGCTAATACATTAGCATCGGCTGCTGCGGTAAATGTTATTGGAGCCGGAACAACAAGTATTTCTTGTGCAGATGCCGGACATCCTTTTCCATCTTTAACATTAACGGTATATGTACCCGCTGATAAATTAGGGAATACAGACTCAGCGGAATAATCTACTAAAACAGCTCCGTTTAATACCAATTGATATTGGTAATCTTCATCCCATCCACCTTTTGCAGAAGCATAGATAACTCCGTCGTTATTACCTGTTACACAAGTAATATTAGATTTTGTTGTTGTTAGTTCTAATTGCGTAGCTGGCTGCGAAATGTTGAATACTGTTTGAACAGTACATTCCGGGCTGTTTACCAATTTAGCTACAACTGTATACTCACCTGCTGTAAGATTAGAAATTGTAATCGGACCAGCTGTAGTCGTAGTTCCACTGCTTGGAACCGCACCAGTAATAGTATATGTGAATGGTCCTGCTTCATTTCCTGGAGTAAGTTGATTATCAACAAAAGTTAATTCAACACTTCCGTTACTTTGACCGAAACAAACTTCTTTTACAATTGGATTAGCTTTAATCTCAAATGTATTAGGTTCTGCAACATAGTGAGCTTTTTGTATGCTACATCCTGTTGCAGGATTTGTAACTGTTATAATATAACTACCTACTGTTAAACCTGTGAAGTTACCATTCGTTTTCGTTTGGTTGTAAGCATTATCAGTACCAGTAACATTATAATTTAATAAAACTGGTGTTCCTCCTGTAGATGTTACAGAAACTGTAATTTCTTCACTTGAAATACAAGTAATAGCAACATTTGAAACATTGATTGCATCTAAACTAATAAATGGATTAACTTTCACTGTTCCTACACTTGCACCTGAACATCCTGCATCATCAGTAACGATTACAGAATAGTCACCTCCTAAGTTATCAGTTTCTGTGTATACTGTCTGAGGACCACTTTGAACTGACACACCATTTCTGAAGAATTCATATTTAGTGTAAGTTCCAGATCCACCAGTTACAGTACCAACTGATACAGTAGCATATTTAGAAGTATTAGTACCAGTTGCACAACCATATTGTACAAGTACCGGAGCACCTACCGCAATTAGATTGAACTGATTAATTCTAACATCTTCAGAATCTTCACATCCTCTGCCTGAAGTAACCGTTACAGTATAATCTCCAGCTTCAAGGTTTTCAAAAATAGGACTAGCCTGGTTTGGTCTGCTAATTGCAGCTCCTAAAGCATTAGTTCCTGTTAATCTATAAACATAGATTGGATTATCATTTACACCTGGCGAACTTGGTGTTAAGCTTGCTGTAACTGAACCATTGTTTCCTCCTCTACAAGTTACATCTGTTTTAGCTAATGTAAGTCCTGTAATATCTGTAGCAGGAGCTACAAATACGTTAACTATAACTGCACAACCTGTAAGAACGTCTCTCACTCTAATCACGTGGTTACCCGGAGTAACATTGCTGAATACCGCAGGAGTAGTTAAAATAGAAACCCCTCCATCTAGTGTGTATCTGTAATTTGCAGTTGCTGAACCACCACTTGCAGTTGCTGTGATAATACCATTGTTAGTAACCACACAACCAGGCAATGCTGTAATTGTAGCATCAAGTTGTAATGCCGGTGAAATAGTTACCGCAGCGGTTACAGTTGTTGTACAAGCATTAGCATCTCTAACAGTTATATCATAAGAACCTGCAGCGTTTACTGTAAATGTTGGGCTTGTTTGGAAACCGTTTCCAATACTATATTCGTAAGGCGCAACACCAGAAGTAACATTCACTGTGAATGTATACTCACCTGTAAGTGATGGACACTGACTTGCAACATTAGCCGTTACACCTGTTGGTAATGGATCTAATGCAATCACAATTGGAATAAATGTTTCGCAATTTTTAGAATCGATTACATAAGCTCTCCAGTTTAATCCAAGTGCAGGATCTAAAACAGCGCTATTGCTGTTTGTATAATCTGTTGGAACAGCAGATCCAGTTCCTAAAACAAATTGATATTTATAATCTGGAGTTCCGCCAGCCGCAGTTACGGTAACCTGAGCTCCTGAATTACAATTAGCATTAACATTTTTAGTTGGAGTCAATGTTAAAACAGTTGGCTGAATAACCTGAACTGAAGCACTAGCTCTACAACCAGTTACATTATCTACTACTTCAACTGTATAATTACCTATTGGTAAGTTTGTTAAAGTTACCACTTTTCCAACCTGAGTAAGTGTTCCTGTTGTTGGACCACCTATTAAAGTAGCTGTGTAATTTGTTCCAAAATTATCTACATCAAATTTCACTGAACCATTTGCACCACCATTACAGCTTACATCATTTACTAATTGACCTGCGATAGTAATATTAACTAATGGATCAACAGTATAATAAGCTTCATCTTTACAACCATTTGCATCAGTTACCTGGAATAAGTAGGTACCTGCATTTAATAAAGTGAATACACCACTCGTTGCTCCTGTAGTATTTGTAACTGCACTTGCAGGAGAAAGAATTTCATAATGTAATGCACCAACACCATTTGAAACATTTACAGTAACAGTACTAGTAGTGTTTGCTGCCGGAGTACACCAGATTGGTGTTCCTGTTATGGTATTAATTGTTGGCGGGTTCAAGGCTGGGATTACAACATCAACCGGTACTGCGATAATACAGTTGTTAGCATCTTTTACATAAGCTGTAACTGTTCCTGCACTGCTCGTTGTAAACGTATTGGTTGAGCTGTAATTTGTTCCTCCATTGAAACTGTATTGGTATGGAGATGTTCCTGTTCCTGTAGTTACGGTAACCGTAACAATAGCAGGCTGAGTAGCATTTCCTGTACCACAAGTTAAACTTTGGGTTAACGTAGCGATAGCTGCAAGAGCCAATGGCTGAGTAATTGTAGCCTGTACCATTACAGAAGAACATTGCTTAGCATCTTGTACAACAATGTCATACGTTCCAGCTGCTAAGTCTTTGAATATGTTTGAACTTTGGAAAGCACCTCCGTTGATACTGTAGCTGTATGGTAAAATTCCATCTGCTGCAGTAACAATGATACTTCCGTCGTTTCCTCCTACACAACTTACGTTTGTTTGTGTAAATGTAGCTGTTGGAGTTGTAGTTGGTGTTACTATTACAGGAATAGAAACTGACTGACATCCCTGACTGTCTGTTACTCTGAAAGTATAAGTTCCAGCAGCTGTAGCCGTGTATGGTGATGTCGCAGCAGTATATCCGCCTCCGTTAAAGTCAACCTCGAATCCTGTATAAGTTTTCGTTCCTTGTGTTGCCAATAATGTGATAGTAGCTGATCCTGCACAAGTCAAGTCTTGCGTTAAACTAGCTTGTAATAATAATTCCTGATTTAATGTATATGGACTTGATACCACACAACCATTACCGTCTTTAATAGAGAATGTGTAGTTTCCTGGCGCATTCAATACAAAGTTAGGGCTTGATTGGTATCCGTTACCAATACTGTATGTTGGTGTACCAACATAAGTTCCTGTAATTGTAATTGGAACCGGACCTCCTGTATAACAATACAATCCAGCTGATGAATTAATTGTTGGTAATGCATCTGTACCAATTGTAACGTCTATTTTAACTGTACATCCGTTAGCATCCATTGCATAAACATCCCATAGGGTATTTACAGTTGGATCTAAAACAGCATTGTCAACAGTGTCGTAGTCTAAAACGTTTGGAGTAACTCCATCCTGAACAAACACATATTTATAAGTTGCTGTTCCTCCGTTAGCCAATACGCTAACTTTTGCACCAAAATTACAATTTGCATTTACGTTGCTTATCAAAGCAAGGTTTAATAACGTTGGCTGAGTAACAACTACCGAAGCATTTGCTGTACATCCAGTAATAGCATCAGTAACCGTTACTGTATAAGTTCCCGGAACTAATCCTGTAACATTTACCGTGTTGCCTGTTGTAGTCAAAGTACCAGTTCCTGCCGTTAATGCAGCGGTATAACCACCAGCATAGTTGGCAACTGTAAATTTAACTGCTCCATTAGCTTCTCCGTTACAAACCACATTGCTAACCAATGCACCTGAAACAGTAATGTTTGTTACCGGACTAATAGTATATGATTCCTGGTAAATACAGCCATTTGCATCTGTAACCTGGAACAAATAAGTATCCGGTGTTAATCCTGCAAATGTTGCAGTAGTTTGTTTCGCCACTACAATTGGAGACAGAATCTCGTATTGAAGTGTACCTACTCCATTGATCACGTTACTAATTGTAACTGTACTTGTTGTATTGGCCGCAGGTGCACACCAAATTGGTGTTCCTGTGATATCCATGTTTGTTGGTGGATTCAACGCCGGAATAGTTACAGTAACCGGTACTGCGATAATACAGTTGTTAGCATCTTTTACATAAGCTGTAACTGTTCCTGCATTATACGTTGTAAACGTATTGTTTGAGCTGTAATTTGTTCCTCCATTGAAACTATATTGGTATGGAGATGTACCTGTTCCTGCAGTTACGGTAACCGTAACAATAGCAGGCTGAGTAGCATTTCCTGTACCACAAGTTAAACTTTGGGTTAACGTAGCGATAGCTGCAAGAGCCAATGGCTGAGTAATT